>Ga0335078_10000381_pt1 | contig 69987 bp, 56 predicted proteins | sample Lox_Sample_32_FD_206711 | JGI IMG/M metagenome (GOLD analysis project Ga0335078, IMG submission 206711) | Soil microbial communities from Loxahatchee National Wildlife Refuge, Florida, United States - Lox_Sample_3.2 | ecosystem: Environmental > Terrestrial > Soil > Wetlands | place: USA...
GAGCAGCATTTCTTCCGAGATTATTCAAGAGTGTGATGGCCGCCGATCGGGCCAAGAGCGAGCTGTTTCTTGCTGATGTAAAGACCGCTGCATACGGCTGGGTCGAAACTCTCTACGACGCGTCGGAACCGGAACAAATCCGCGTCGGCCGCTGGGTTGACGTAGGACCCGTAAAGAATTTCGACATCTGGACAAGTTTTCCTGCGAATAACCGCAGCGCCAGCGATGCATTTGCTGTCCCGCTGGAAAAAGCGGACTACATCATCCACAGCTACGAGATGGATGTCACGGTCTCCAGCAACACCGAATTGGCCGCCAACGCCGCAGTAAAAATTGAAAGCCGCTGGTCGGGGGAACGTGTCTTGTTGTTTGGACTCGACTCCAACTTGCGCGTGGACAAAGTGAGTGATGCGAGTGGGGCGTCGCTTTCCTTCATTCAAGCTCGAGAATCGAAGGACCGCTCCCAAGGTTATGGCGATTATGTTGCGGTCGAGCTGGCCGCACCTGCCGTCGCCGGCGAAAGTAAGGTCATCACTTTTCACTATGTTGGAAAACGTGCCATCGAGCAGATTGGTCCGGGAAACTATTTCGCGGAAAGTTTTGGTTGGTACCCGTCGCGGATTGCCAGCCCTGCCGGAGACGATTTCGCCGAACACTACGATTGGCACATGCGGTTTCGCTGCCCGAAGCAGGATCTCTTGGTGGCCACCGGAAACAAGGTCGGCGACGCCGTTGACGGCAAAGACCGGGCCACTGAATGGAAGAGCGATGCGCCTCTAGTCGTCGCAGGCTTCGCCTTTGGTGACTATAAGGAAGTCACCTCCAAACCAGGTGATGTAGAAGTGCAAGTCTTTGCCAATGTTCAGCCGGATGAGCGGATTGCCGATCTCGTTCGCAGATCGAATCAGCAAGGGGTTCACGCCGCGATTGGTGACATGAGCGCTGTTGGTATGGCGCCGACCGTAGCCCAGGAAACAAGCAACGCGCTTATGACTTTCGAGAAGTTCTTCGGACCCTATGCGTACAAACAACTCGCGGTGTCGAATATCTCCGGGGATTATGGTCAAGGTTGGCCGGGCCTAATTTATCTTTCCATTCTTTCTTTTTTCGACGACGAACAGAAGGACGAACTTGGAATTCACGAGACGCCTGGTTTTGAGGAATTCTTCCGCGCCCACGAAACTTCGCATCAATGGTGGGGGCACAAAGTGAGTTGGAAGAGCTACCACGATCAGTGGATGTCGGAAGGGTTTGCAACCTTTTCAGGCAATTTATACGTCCAGCTTCGAGACGGCCAGAAGAAATATCTGGATCGCCTCATCTTGGATAGGCAGGGACTTTTCGCCAAAGATCAGCACAATCACGTCTTTGATTCTGTGGGACCCGTGTGGCTGGGCCAAAGGACTTCTTCGTCCGTCGCGCCAGGAGACTACAACACCATTGTCTACAACAAAGGCGGATACATCCTCGGCATGCTCCGCATGATGTTGGAAGATTCCAGCAAACCGGATCACGACGTGCGCTTTGAAGCCATGATGCACGATTTCTGCAACACGTACGACAACAAAGCTGCCTCCACCGAAGATTTCAAGGCCATCGCCGAAAAATACATGACGCCGACGATGGACATCGATCACAACCACAAGCTCGATTGGTTTTTCAACGAATACGTCTACGGCACCGGCATTCCCCACTACGATTTCCACGCCGACGTCAGCGACGCCGGCAACGGCCAGTGGAAACTCACCGTGAATTTGAAGCGCACTGGTGTGCCCGACGATTGGAAGGACGTCGTCCCGCTTTTTGGCCAGCACAACGGCCAGACCGTTCAGCTGGGCTTTCTCGACGTTGCAAAACCCGACGTGCAGCTTTCTACAACTCTCCCGTTCAACCCCGGCAAAGTGCAGATCAACGTCAACGAGGAGCTTCTGGCAGAAGTGAAGCAGTAGCAGGGCGGCCAGGAGTGCCAAGTGGCGTCGGTCACAACCCAAGTGGGATGTAGTGACGCCGCGGCCACCGGTGTTGTTCAGTCCGCACCGCGAAATTATCTTCCAGAATCCAAAGTCCCAATACGCCACCGCTGCATCTTACATACCAGGAACCTGGCCTCTTGTCAGACGTGCGGCCACAGGTTTAACCTTTGAGTGCTGCTTAGGAGACAGTAGTACAAAAGTCCTATTCGTCCCCTTGCCCCGGCCCAGTACTCTAGTACCGCGTGAAGTGACTGGTCGTCCACACGGATCGAACCAATCGGCGCGGACAAAAAGAGGACCTTTCAACCGGACCGTTTATGAATACAACGCTTTTGGCTCCACAGCAGATGAGTCTTCCGACGGGGATTTCCACAGGTCCTGGCTCTGCGCCGCGTCGGCCCATCATCCTCAAACCAGCACCAGGGGCGCAAGGATCTACAGCGCGGCTCGCATTGCTGCCGCAATCTAGAGTGCGCTTCGGTGCGCTCGGCGCCAGCGTCATAATGCAGGCAGCCATACTCGCAATAATCATCATCATTCCTTTGGCTTTTCCGCAAAAGTTCATTCCCAAAATGGTCTACAACTACGTGCCGATCTCCCTGCCGCCGACGGAAGTGCCCATGCCGCCCGCGCCTCCCAAGCCGCCGGTCATCAAGCCGAAGGCTGTGCAGCCGCCTCCCGTTGTCGAAGAAGCGGTGGTTGCGCCCCCGATGGTCGAACAGCCGAAAGTAATCGCGCCACGTTACATTGCGCCCAAGCCTCAGCCGAAGGTGCAAGCAAAACTGGATACTCCGAAGATTGACAGTAATCTTCCCACTCCGCCGTCTCTGGATATGAAGGTGAACACGGCTGGCCCAGCGCGTCCGCGCCCCCCCGTGCAAAGCGTGGATTTGGGTTCGGGCAGCGCCGCACAAGCCACGATTAATAAGCCCGTCGAGAAGGTGCAAACAGGCGGGTTCGGCGACTCCAACGGCATGGCTGGTCCGGCAATCCCCGGCAAAGCCGGAAACATCAACGGCAGGGGCTCTTTCGATCTGCCTCCCGGTCCCGGTTATGGCAATGGCACCGGCGGCGCGAATGGCGCGCGCGGCACTGTGGCCAGTACTGGATTTGGAAACGGCACCGCAATTCCGCCATCGGGTAGCGGTGGTGGCGGCGGTTCGCGCACCGTGCAGCAGGGCGGTTTTGCTGCGGTCGCGGTGGAATCGGAGAAGCCGAAGCAGCAGACTCAGGCCGCCGCGGTGCAACCAATCGAAATACTCGAGAAGCCAAGGCCGGAATATACGGCTGATGCTCGCGCCCTGAAAATCGAAGGAGAGGTCGTTGTGCAGGTTGTCTTCAAGGCCAACGGCGAAATTCAGGTGCTCGGCGTCTCGCAAGGTCTTGGCCACGGCTTGGATGAGATGGCCGTCAAGGCGGCCCAGAAAATTAAATACAAGCCCGCCGTTAGCAACGGCCAGTCCGTGGATTTCCCAGCTCGCGTTCGCATTGAATTTCAGTTGGCATACTAAGGAGTGGAGGATACATGCGTAGCTTGAAGGTAGCCCTTTTGATTTTGGCGCTCTGCGCCGTCCCGGCCGCGCGAGCAGCGCATCGTGCGGCGGACGATCAGCAGAGCACCGACGTGCTCAATCAAATCATCGACAAAATCGTCGCGCGGGAACAGGTGGAGATCACCACTTTCCGCCAGTATTCACCGCTGGTGGAAACGTACATACAGAATTTGAAGAATGACAAGGCGAATGGATACGAGCCGAACGGGGATACCTACTTCATGGGCCGCGCCGACCTTGCCAAGGGCGTTGAACTCCAGCCGTTGGCCGAAGAAGGCAACCTCAAGCATGGTGTCGGCGGCAGTCTCCACAACATTTTTAGTTTTAGCGTGGAATTCCTGCCCCGCGGCTTCCTGCAGATGATCTATCTGGACAACAATGGCTTCGACAAGCGCAATTACAATTTTGATTACGTTCGCCGCGAATTCCTCGGCGAAGTGCGCTGTCTTGTTTTTGACGTCACGCCGGTACAGCGCAACGCCCGCGGACGCTTCGTCGGCCGCATCTGGGTGGAAGATCAGGGCTACACCATCGTGCGTTTCAACGGCGCCTATTCCGGCAGCACCCGCACGAATCGTTACTTCCACTTTGATAGTTGGCGCGTGAACACCGGTCCGAATCTGTGGCTGCCCGCATTCATCTACAGCGAAGAATCGGATTCGCAACTCACGCTTGCCAAGTCGGTTTCGTTCAAGGCGCAGACGCGCCTGTGGGGCTACAACCTCGGCCATTCCAAGCAGGAACAGGAATTGAGCAAGATCATGGTCGAAGGCAACTCTCCGATTGACGACAAGTCCACCACAAACAACGATGTTTCACCGCTGCAGGCGCAACGCAATTGGGATCGCCAGGCGGAAGACAACATTGTGGATCGTCTCGAGCGCATGGGCTTGCTCGCGCCTCCAGGCGAAGTGGATAAAGTTCTCGAGACCGTCGTCAACAACATTGAGGTCGGCAACAATCTGGATATCCAGCCGGAAATTCGTTGCCGCGTGCTTCTCACCTCGACGCTCGAATCCTTCTCCGTCGGCCACACCATCATCATGAGCCGCGGCTTGATCGACGTGCTCCCCGATGAAGCGAGCCTGGCCACCATGCTCGCGCAGGAAATGGCGCACATCGTCCTGGGCCACAAGGTCGATACGCAATACGCCTTCTTTGATCGCGTGCTTGCGTTCGATGAAAAGCAGACATTTCAGCACTTCGGTTTTGCCCGTACCAAGGAAGAAGATGACGCTGCTTCCGTCAAAGCGGCCGAACTTCTCCGCAATTCCTACGTGAAGGATAAGCTGGAAACAGCACAGCTCTTCCTCGGCGAACTCCAGCTTCGCTCGAAGGAAATTCCAAACCTCATCAATCCGAAGCTTGGCAATGCCGTTCTCGCGAAACCTCCGGTGCAGGCTGCGTCAAACGTAAACCCGGCGCCGAACCAGGTGGTTGCGCTTCCATTGGGCGGTCGCGTGAAGCTTGACCCGTGGGACGATAAGCTCGAAATGATGAAGAACAAACCGATGGTCGGCAATGTCTCCGAACGCGAGCGGATGCCCTTTGAAGTCACCCCGTTCATGCCCTACCTGACGCGTGAATCCAGCGGGGCAGGCGTTCCGCAAGCCGGAATCAACGCCATGGTAAAACAGGACCCGGATAAGAAACCTCAACCGCAGGAAAAGCAGTAACTGCAACTGTCGGCGATTTTTCTCCTCCCACCGGCGACCGCTCCCGAAAGTACGGGATCGATCGCCGGTTTTGTTTTCCCCTCCGTGTTACTCTAGGGTTTCCCAGGCATCTGTATCTCTTATGAGCTCGACCTCTCAAGCTGCACGTTCCTCTAGGCTGGATTCGGCGCCGAAGAAAAAGATCGGTCCTTCCGAACCGCTCTGGAAGGCCCTGCCGGACGCGTGGCGGATGCTGCGCCCTTCCCCCGCGCTTGTGATCGGCGGATTCGCGCTGATGATCGTGAATCGTGTGGCGGGGCTCGTCTTGCCGTATACGACAAAGTCTTTCGTGGATGGAGTGCTCTTCCAAAAAAACGGCACGCTGTTGGACCCTCTGGTTGCGGCAGTCCTGATCGCGACTGTTTTGCAAGCGCTGGCGTCCTATGCGCTTGCACAGGTTATTTCCAAATCCGCGCAGAGAATGATCGCTGACCTTCGCAAAAAAGTTCAGACCCATGTCGGCAGATTGCCGGTTTCCTTTTTCGATTCAAACAAAACCGGCCAACTCGTTTCGCGGATCATGAATGACGTCGAAGGCGTGCGAAATCTGATTGGCACCGGCATGATCGATTTCTTCGGCAGCGTTCTGACGTCCGTCCTGGTGTTTGGCTATCTGGTGCACCTGGACGCGCGGCTCACCGGTATTGCCGCGTTTGTCCTGATTGGCTTCGCCTTGATCATGCGCAAGGCCTTTGCCGTGATCCGCCCGCTCTTTCGGGCGCGTCCGAAAATCACGGCAGAAGTTGCCGGCCGTTTGACCGAATCGCTTGGAGGCGTCCGTGTGATCAAGGGCTATAACGCCGAACCGCGCGAAGAGACCGTCTTTGCCGCCGGCATCAAACGGCTCCTCGACAACATCCTGGCCTCGGTCAACGCCACTTCGATCATGAGCAGTTCCTCGGCAATCCTCATGGGTATCGTGAGCGCGCTCGTGATGTACTTCGGCGGCCGTCGCGTCGTTAGTTTGCACATGAGCCCCGGCGCATTGATGCAATATACCGTTTTCCTGGCCTGGCTTGTCGCGCCAGTCTTCCAGATCGTCAGTATCGGCACGCAGGTGAATGAAGCTCTGGCGGGAATCGAGCGCACGCGCGACATCCTCCGCGAGAGCCGTGAAGAATCCGATCCCAAACGGACGCGGGAGATTCCCGCAATTATCGGCAACGTCGCGTTTGAAGAAGTCCGTTTCGCTTACGATCCGGGAAAACCGGTGCTTCATGACATTTCGTTCCGCGCCGAACCCGGCACCGTCACCGCTCTCGTGGGTCCTTCCGGAGCGGGAAAATCCACGATAATCGGATTGATCGCCTCTTATTACACGCCCACTCACGGCGTCGTGCTCGTGGACGGAATTGATCTTTCCACTGTAAAGCTTTCAAGTTATCGCACCCAGCTCGGCGTCGTCCTGCAGGAAACTTTTCTCTTCGACGGCACCATCCGCGAAAACGTGGCCTTTTCGCGTCCCGATTCGACGGAAGAAGAAATCCTTGCCGCATGCCGTATCGCGCGTGTGGATGAATTTGCCGAAAATCTCGAGAAAAAATATGACACGGTCATCGGCGAGCGCGGCGTGAAACTTTCCGGCGGCCAGAAACAGCGCGTCTCCATCGCCCGCGCGTTGCTGGCTGATCCGCGCATCCTGATTCTGGACGAAGCGACTTCGAGTTTGGATTCCGAATCCGAGGCCCTCATTCAGGAAGGCCTTTCCTACCTGATGCGCGGTCGCACGACTTTCGTCATCGCTCACAGACTTTCCACAATTCGCAAAGCGGACCAGATCCTGGTTGTGGAAGCAGGCCTCATCGTTGAACGCGGCACACATGCCTCTCTGTACGCCGCGCGCGGCCGTTATTTTGAGATGTACACCAAGCAGCACGGCCTCGAGGAAAATCTCTTTCTCGCTCCCGGTGAAATTCCGCTCGATCCCGACGATGTGGCCGGCCGAAGCGCCATTGGCATTCGTGGCGCGGCTGCGCCGGATCCGATGCGTATAATCCGCGGCAGCGAAACCTAACCCCGTTGCAGGCCGTCCATAGCTTCACGGCAACCGCTTTTGCACTCCAAGCTTCTTCGCATTCGGCTCGGGGGATTTTGAGTTCGGATTCAGCCAATCCGGGTTAGAATGTCTGCCGTTTTCCAAAACATCAGTTTCCGAGGTTCTATGCGCAGAAATATCTTGGGTGTCGCTTCTTTGCTCGTTCTTTCACTGGCCGTTTTGTTTGCCGTCACTCCGGCCAGGCCTGCTCCGCAGGCAAAAACCAAGGCGGCCAAATCTGGCGCCGCGATGACGTACGGTAATTCCGATTCCATCAACGAAGATGAGATGAAGATTTACGATTATTTCCTTGCGTCCGATCAACTGGAAGGACGCTACCTGCCTTCACGCGGCTATGACACCGCGGCTCTCTACGTCGCAAGCCATCTCGCCGAATGGCACCTGAAGCCCGGAGGCAGCACCACCGGCACCAATGGTCCGCTGCAGCCCTACTTCATGCCGTTTGATTTGATCAGCCGGCAAGTGGATGCCACGGACACGAAAGCATCGCTTGTTGCGCCCGCAGGTTTCGGTGGTCGCGGTGGGCGCGGTGGTGGTGGCGGCGGAGGAGCGCGCGGCGGCGCAGCTGGCCCGTCTCCCATGACGACTTTCAATTTTGAATATGGCACGAATTTCGCCGTTGCGGGTGGTGGGCGCGGCGGTGCACCGGTTGAATCGGCCGACGTTTCCGGCGCTCTGGTTTTTGTCGGCAACGGCTACGTCATCAACAAGACGAACACAGATCCATACGCCGGTCAGGACGTGAGGGGCAAAATCGTTGTCGTCGCTGGATTGCCTCCGGAACTTGCGTCGATGGTGGCCGCAGGGCGCGGAGGTGGCCGCGGTGCCGCCGGGCCGAATCCGCTCGGTACGGAATGCACGGACTATATGACGCCGGAAGAGGCGGCCGCGAAAAACGGCGCGGTCGGCGTGATCACCATCCAGGGCTTCCAGCAAATTTCCAACGTCGCGAATCTGTTCGGCGGCTTTGGCGGAGGCGGCGGGCGCGCAGGAAGAGGCCCGCAACTGAACGCGACCAATTTCTCTGTGGAGAAATTTCAGGCTCCGCAGGCTTGCCCGTCCGTTCCGACAATCAGCGCCGGCCTGGAAATGACCAACGCTCTTTTCCTTGGCGAACGCGTGTCAGCTGAAAAAGTCTTCTACGCGGCGGGTGAAAATACCAAGCTGGATTCATTTGCGTTGAACGCGAATAAAAAGTTCAACCTGCATCTGGCCGTCAACACCGAACACAATCACGCCGAGAACGTCATCGGCATTCTCGAAGGTAGCGATCCCGTGCTGAAAAACCAATACGTCGTCATCAGCGCGCACCTGGATCACATCGGGTTTGCTTCTCCCGCTCAGGCGGTGAATGGACACAACATCAACAATGGCGCGGACGATGACGGCTCCGGTTCAACCGGTTTGCTCGGCATTGCTCGTGCCTATGCGACAGGACCACGTCCGAAGCGCAGCATGATTTTCCTGTGGAATGCTGGCGAGGAACGCGGCCTTTGGGGCTCTCAGTATTTCAACATGTTCCCGCCCGTGGACCCGGCGAAGATCGTCGCGGACTTGAACATAGACATGATCGGCCGCACCAAACCTTCTCCTGACTTCGTCGATCCGGATAAGAGTCACTATCTCGTCAAACACGGCGACGTGCTGGTGGTCGGGCCGAAGGTCAGCAGCAACGATCTGGAGACTACTCTCGAGACCGTGAACAAGAACTATCTAAAGCTCGGACTCAACGACTTCTACGACACGACTGCACCGGATGCGACCCATGACAATCTCGGTCCGACGGCCAACGGTCAACGCATTTTCTATCGCAGCGATCACTACAATTTTGCCAAGCTTGGGATCCCCATCGCCTTTTTCACGATCGGTCTGCACCCGGATTATCACCGTCCCACGGACACACCCGAGAAGATTGACTACAAGGAAATTGAGATCGTCTCTCGGACGGTTTCCGCGCTGGGATGGGTGCTTGCGAATCAGGCCGGCCGTCCGCAGCTCAATGCGACTCTGCCTCCCGCATTGGTTGACGGTATGAAACAGGCCAAGGACCAGGGCTGGGGCAAGGTCACTCCAGTGATGCCGCCCCTGCCGGGTGAGCCGTACTAAGGCAGTTAGCTCGACAACCAAATTCCAACCGGGGCCGCGAATCTGTTCCGCGGCCCTACTTCATTTCTGGCACAATCCTTCTTGAGATCGCAGCCATCCGCCACTGAGGTGAAGAATCATGAATCGCAGAATCCGCAACGCAATTACTGTTTTCGCCGGCGCGGCGCTTTTCTTTTCCGGATACGCCGCTGGGCAGGCGCATTTCGGCCAGCCCCACACGGTGCTGCAAGTTTCGATCATCAAGTTCCGTGACGGCGTTTCCGATGCACAGGCCGCGCGCGTGATCAACGGCGTCAAGACGATGGCCGCGCAAATTCCGGGCATCAAAAATATCTGGCTGAAGGCAGACCGCATTGAGCCGCGCGATTTTGACGCCGCCATCGTCATCGAGTTCGTAGACCGCGCCGCAGCCGATCGTTACGCCGAATCGCCCATTCACGATGCCTGGAGCAAACAGCTTCAACAGATTCGCGAGACCAGCATTTCCCCGCAAATCACCAATCCGTAGCCGGCGGCGCACGGGACGTTGCGCGTTCAAAAAACATTCGCCTTCCGCCCCCGGTGGTGTTAGTCTCCGCCTGCGAGCAGGGCATTTTCGTGGGGAACCCTGCCGGGGCCCATCTGCTTTAACTTTCGTCAGACGGAAAACTTGCAGGCACACGCGTTCGTATCGGTATCGGCGTCGGCTTGCACACGCCGGCTGGCCTTATGGAGGGAATGTCCGAAATGAAAACGATTGGAGCCATCATCGCGGCATTTGTGTTGAATTTCGGCGGGGACTACCTGCTGCACGCAGTTCTTTTGAAGCCCGCTTATGATCAGACGCCACAGCTTTTCCGCTCACAAGCCGGAATGAACAGCCACTTCTGGGCTATCGTCGCCGGCGAACTCTTGTTTGCCATTGGCGCGGTTCTGGTCTATCTCCGCGGCGTGGAGAAAAAACCGTGGGCTGGCCAAGGCCTCCGCTTCGGCATCTTGCTTGCGATCGTCGCCGTCGCTCCGGGAGTGTTCATCACCTATGCCACCAGCCCCATCAGCCACCAGGTGGCTCTGCACTGGATGCTCGGCGATGGAATTCTCGCAATCATCGTTGGGTTCGCCATCGCTGCCATCTGCCAGCCAAGCGCGCAATCAGCCTAGGCTGACGATCAGTCTCTGTGGGGGGCGCCGGAATCTGCGCCCCTTTCTTCTTTGCCCTCCGGCGTTCCTGCGCCGCAATAACTCTTTACAAATCTCTCCGCTCGAAGCATCCTCGCCTGCGGCTGCCGCCCGCCGAGGTGGATATTTTTTGGAGGCATGCAATGAAAGCACGTAAAGCGATTTTCCGTTCATCGCGCTCGCGAAGGAACATCTTGCAAAAATCGATTCTTTTGACTTTGACGCTTGCGCTTCTTGCCTGGGTCGCGCCTAACAGCGGCCGCGCCGCGGATGATCAAAATACTTCGCAACAAAAGACCCAATCATCCAAGAAAGCCGCCGCGCCGCCGGCCGCGCAGAAAAATGACGACGGCTACACCGCGAAGATCAAGCAGTTCACCACCGATCCGATGTTTTCCACCAATCTGGTGGATCACCTCCCCGCCTCCGCCTCAGCGCCCACGCCCGAAAAAGTGCTCGGCTACATCGCCGGAGCGGAAAAGCATCTCACTTACACGAAGGATCTTTATCGTTACTACGACGCGCTGGCCGCGGCCATGCCGTCCCGCGTGAAGGTTTGGACCGTCGGCAAGAGTGAAGAAGGCCGCGACTTCAAGATGATCGCCGTCACCGACGACGCCAACATGGCGCAGCTTGATCGCTTCAAGGAAATCACCGCCAGACTCGCCGACCCGCGCAAAATCAAAACCGACGCCGAAGCGCAACAGCTCATCAAGGACGGCAAACCAATTTATTGGGCCTCCGGGTCAATTCACTCGCCCGAACCCGGCTCGCCCGAAATGTTGATGGAACTCGCGTATCGTCTCGCAGTTGATGATTCACCATTCATCCAAAATATCCGCAAGAACGTCATCTTTCTCATCACGCCCGTATTGGAAGTGGACGGGCGCGACCGCATGGTGGACATTTACAACTATCACCTCGCTCATCCCGCCGAGCCACAAATGAATTTGCTCTACTGGGGCCATTACGTGGCGCATGACAACAATCGCGATGGCATCGCTGAAGCTCTGCAGCTTTCCAAAGTGCAGATGAAGAGCTATCTCGAATGGCACGCCACGGTAATGCACGATCTGCACGAATCCGAGCCGTTTCTCTACGTGATGACGGGCACCGGCCCCTACAACGCCTGGCTCGATCCCATCGTCGAAAGTGAATGGCAGGAGATGGCCTACAACGACATCAAAAATTTGACGGCGGACGGAGTGCCCGGCGTGTGGACGCACGATTTTTATGATGGCTGGGCTTCAAACTACATGCTCTACGTCGCCACGGGACACAACGCCGTCGGCCGCTTTTACGAAACCTTCGGCAACGCCGGTGCGGATACGCGCATGCGCAACGTCCCCGCGAATCAGACCACGCGCGAGTGGTTCCGGCCGAATCCGCCGCTACCGCGCGTGAATTGGTCTCTGCGCGACAACGTGAATATTCAGGAAAGCGGCCTGCTGTATTCGCTTTCCTACACCGCCGATCACGCCCAGGAATTCCTCACCAATTTTTATTTGAAGAGCAAGCGCAGCGTCGCCAAGGCCACCACGGAAGGCCCCGCCGCATATGCAATTTTGAATGACGGCAAGCGCCCTGAACTTGCCGCTCAGCTTGCCGCGCTCCTGCAGCAGCAGGGATGCGAAATCCAATTGCTCAGCCAGGATATTGAAGTGAAGCAGCAGCGTCCTGCCGCACCCGCGGCGGGCGGAGGCGGCGGTGGGCGTGGTGGCCGCGGTGGTGGCGCATCCGCGGCTGCTTCCGCAGACGGCGCGTCGCAACGCTCGGCGGCTGGCGCGGCCTCCACAACCCCCACGGGCCCAACGACCGTCACCGTGAAAATTCCCGCCGGAAGTTACATCGTCCGCATGGATCAGCCTTACAGCCGCATGGCGGACATGCTCCTGGACACGCAATATTTCAACGTGAATGATCCGCGCCCGTATGACGACACTGGCTGGACGCTCGGCCCGCTCCGGAACGTTGCCACGCTTCGCGTCACCGATGCTTCGATTCTGAAGGCTCCTATGACGCTCATTCTGGGCGAGGCGCGCGCGACGGGCACATTCAACGCAAATGCCGCGCGATTTTTCCTCGTCAACGCTAACGCCGAGCCGGTTCTCGCCACACTTCGCTTCCGCTTAAAGAGCGCGAAGATGTTCGCCGCCGAAGCCCCGTTCGATCTCGACGGCGCGCATTACAACGCCGGCACGTTCATCATTCCTGCTGACGGCAACTCTGCCGACATTTCTTCGCAACTCGAATCCGCCGCAAAAGATCTCGGCATTCGCGTGAAGGGCGCGGCGACTGAGCCCACCGTCGGCAAACACGAATTCGCCGTACCGCGCATCGCCCTCGTTCACACCTGGGTCAACACGCAAAATGAAGGCTGGTATCGCCTCGCGCTCGACGAAATGAAAGTTCCCTACACCTACATTTCCGATCAGGCGCTCGGCAAAATCGAAAATTTGCGCGACAAATTTGACGTCATCCTCATGCCGCCCGGAGCGGGCAGTCTCGCGTCCATGATCAACGGCATTCCGAAGCGCATCACGGCGGACGGCAAGGATTTCGGCGGACCGATTCCGTGGGAACGCACCGAACTCACGCCGAACCTCGTCACACCCGACGGCCAGCCGGACCAGACTCCCGACATCCGCGGCGGGCTGGGTTTTGAGGGGCTCGCTCATCTGAAACAATTCATTGACGACGGCGGCCTTTTCATTCCCATCACAACCGTCGGCCAATTGCCGATTGATCTTGGCATGACCAGCGGAATTTCCATCGCGCAGACACCACAGTTGCAGGCGCACGGCTCCATCTATCAATCCACGGTCGAAGACCGCACCAGTCCGATCGCTTATGGCTATGACGAAAATCTCGGCGTTTATTTCAGCCAGGCGCCGGTGTTTCGTGTTTCGCTCGGCCTCGGCGGTGGGGGCGCGGGTGGTGGCGGTGGAGCGCCCGAAGGTGGAGGAGCCGGAGGCGGGGCCGGACGTCCCAGCGGACGCGGCACCGCGACCGATCCCGACGTGGTGCAGGGCCGGCCGAACGTTCCCATTGACGTGCCGCAGCCGCCGCGCAGTCCGCGCGAACGCGAACTCTACATCGATCCAGACACGCGCGCTTATTCACCCGCCAGCATTCCGCCGGAATCCATGTGGCCGCGCGTCATCGTCCGTTTCGCGGCGGAACGTGACCTGCTCATTTCCGGCGAACTCGCCGGCGGCGCGGCCCTCGCAGAAACGCCCGCCGTCGTGGATATTCCCGTCGGCCGCGGCCACGTCGTCTTCTTCGCCATCAATCCGATGTGGCGCCAGGAAACGCACGGCAGCTTCATGCTCCTGATGAATGCAGCGATGAATTTTGATCACTTGCAGGCCGGCCGCAAGCCGATACCCGCGGCAACGGCATCCACTACAACGGACGAGGAATCAGTGCCGGACGGCGCATCGCAGGGCGCGCATATCGACCACTGAATATCGACGGCGATTTATTGCTTCTTGCGGGCACCGAGTGCGCTTCACAACCGGCGTGTCATCCCGAGCGAGGTCGCTTCAGCCGCTGAGAGAGGGATCCCGGTGTTTCTTTGCCTAAACCAATTCACGCTGGCCCGAGTCTTTCAGGAGGGGCTCCAGACATGTTGAACGTCATTCGTTGCGCGGCCATCGTCGCGCTCGCTATCATCGCGCCGCTGTCCCGCGCCCAATCTCAAGCCGCGCCCGTGGCTCCCGCTCCCGCAACTGCGGCGCCGGCCTACAAATACGAGGTCGCCTCGATCAAGATCAACGACTCAGGGGACACTGGCACCACCACGGGCGGTGCGCTCGACGGTTGGACGGCCGAGAACATCACGCTCGAAAGGCTCCTCATGCAGGCCTACGGGATTCTCAGCTATCAAATCATCGGTGCGCCCAGCTGGCGGACTTCCGAACGCTACAATGTCGACGCCAAAATGGAGCCGGCCGTCGCCGATGCTTTGCAGAAGCTCAGCGTCGCAGATCGCAGACTCGCGCGGCAGCAAATGCTTCAGGATTTATTGGCGGATCGCTTCAAGCTTGTCGCGCATCGCGATACGAAGGAGTTTTCTGTGTACTCGCTGGTCATCGCCAAGACGGGGTCGAAGTTGGCCGAGACGAAAACGCCCACAGCGGCCGGAGTCAGCATTCGCAATTCACAGTATGGAAAGGGGCCGGTGACGATGACTGCGTTGCACACAGGTACCAGTGACTTGGCCGTGCAGCTTTTCGGATATCTTGATCGTCCCGTCTTGGATAAGACTGGCCTCACACAAAGATTTGATTTCGTGCTCAGATTTCAACCGGACTATGCGGTGCCGTCAAGGGCTGACAGTGACCCGAACCCAGATCCCGCGCCGTCAGTCTTCACCGCAGTTCAGGAGCAGCTCGGCCTGAGATTGGAACCAGGCAAAGGCCCGGTCGATGTAGTCGTAATAGATCACGTCGAACATCCATCCGGCAATTAGAGGTGTGGGAGTACTCCTCGCCCTCTAAGTTTGGAGTGTCATCCCGAGGAGTCTAGTTCAGTGGACGAACGAGGGATCCCGGTGTAGTTTTTGAATTCGGCCGATCTACTTCCCACCCGCCATCACGCTCACCATCACCGCCGAAGGGTGCGCCGCATCATGCAGAATCGTGTTCGTCGCCGCCACCTTCCGCGTCGCGTGAGCGATATCCGCATCGCCGGTGTTCAAATTGCGATCAAACCTCGGATAGTTGCTGCTCGAAACCTCCAACCGCATTCGGTGGCCCGCCAAAAACACGTTGCTGGTCGCCGCCAAATCCGCGGTGATCTTGTAAATCTCGCCCGGCTTCATTAACTCCGGCTTCTCGCGCGAATCGCGATACCGCATCCGCAGAATTCCGTCGGTCAAATTCTGCGCGAACCCATTCGGCCACACATCCACCACTTTCGCCGTGAAGTCTGTGTCCTCCGCCGAAGATTTCACGTAAAGCTCCACGGTCACCGGCCCTGTCACATCCAAATTTTGCGCCAGCGGCTCCGTTGAATACACGAGTACATCGTTTCGTTTCTCGATTTCGCTCTGTTCCTTCGGCCCCGGAGCCAGTAAGTCCGAGCGGCAGCACAGCGGCCCGCCGCGAGTCTGCACGGGATTCGCCGGATCGTAAACGTAGCTGTCCGCTGCTTCATTCTTGCCTGGCGCGCCCGCACTTAGCGTCCCATCGCCCGCAGAGCTATTTGCTTTGCCCCCCGAATGCAAATACATCCGCTGCGTCTGCGCTCCCGGTGGAGGCCACGCGTCAAAATCGCGCCACTCGTTTGTCCCCATCGTAAAAACGCGCACCGGTTTTTCCTTTTCCATCCCGTTGCTCACGTTCTTGATCAGATAGTCGTACCACCGCAGCATCAATCCCGTTTCGTCCCACGGAGCATTCTCACCAAAATCCACATCGCCGATTTTTCTGCCGCCTCCGGCGTGCCCGCCGATTTCCACCAGCAGCCGTTGCTGGTTTCGTGCGAACTCCACGCCCGCACCGGCCTTCAGCCCATTAAAATTTCGCAGCGTGCCCGCCAGAAAAATGTCGTACCACGCGCCGATGTGATACGCCGGCACCTGAATCCGCGCGTAATTCGCTTCAATGGAAATCTGCTTCCAGTAGTCGTCGTAGTTCGGGTGCGCAAGCCAATCCTGGAAATACGGCGCCGCAGTGCGCTCATCGCCCGCATCCGCCACGCGATAATCCGCCAGCGGAAGCGTGTTGAGCCAGTCCATCACGTTTTCGCGCGCCACCGTTTGCCGCTTCATCGAATCTTCCGCCAGCCCGCTCGTCCACGATTCGTTGAACCACTGCTCAAACGCGCCGCCCTGATACGTCCAGTTTTCGTGATAATCGGACGCCGTGATCATCGGGAAAATTCCCGCAAGATGCGGGGGCCTCGCCATCGCCGCCAGCAATTGCGTCGCGCCCACGTATGATCCGCCCCACATCCCGATCATTCCCGTGGACCACGGCTGATGTGAAAGCCATTCCACCGTGTCGTATCCGTCCTGCGATTCATGCTTGAACGGGTACCATTCGCCCTCGGACGCGTATCGCCCGCGCACGTCCTGCGCCACGCATGCGTATCCCGCCGCGGCCGCGCGCATGCAAATCCCCAGACTGTTTGTCTTGTCGTAAGGAGTGCGCGTCAGCAGAACCGGAAATTTTCCCTCGGCCTTGGGACGATAAACATCCGCATACAGCGTTACGCCGTCGCGCGTCTTCATCGCCAGGTTACGCTCGATCGTTACGGCGTAACTCTCCTCCGCGGTTTCGCGCACATGGGGTGCGCGGCCCGACGAAGCGCGACTCGCTGCGGCCACTCGAGCACCGAAGCATGCTGCAGTCGCGGCTCCCACGGCCAGTGCAATCGCCACGCACGCCGTCACTGCAATTGAAATTGTGCTGGAAATTTTCCGCCGCTGAAAAAACTGGCAGGAAACTCGATTGCGTCGCATGGCCCGCATCCTAGAGCCATGCGACGCACCGAGTCAATCACCGCGCGGTTTTAGGCGACCTTCATCCCGCGCGACTCGCTTGAATGCCACGCGTCTCGCCCAAGAAAAATCGCTCCGCCTAAGATCGAAGCAATAATCAGTGAGATCCATAGATAGAAATGATGCGAGGCCGCGTGCATTGGATTGAAAAATGCAGACGGCATCGAAGAGATGGCGGAATACATGCCGGTCAGCGCTTGCAGAGTTTGCGTGTCCTTAACGCCTGCAAGAAAATCCTGCATGTGGCTCATGTAAGGAGCATACAAAGCCGCCACCATACCCACAGCTGCGGCGAATCCCATAGGACCGAAGCGGCTGCACTGGCATGCCCATCGATACAAGGTTCTTTCGCGCATTCCCGGCGCGAATCGCGACGCCAACAGAAAAACCAACGAGAGCCCAATCAAGCCACCGAACAATACGATCCCCAATCCCGCGATCTGCAGTGCGATGCCGGTCGCGTTCATCGGCCGGTCATCGTAGGGAATCCGGTAGGGAGTTTTGGCCGCCAATTTCCTGTCATAGCTCTCTTTCTCAATCGTCAGTAGTTTCGCGGCCTCGATGTGACCCGCAGCGGCTTCCAGCGGAATCAGAATGATGGCGGCCGAATAGAGCATTCCTTCCGTCGTTCCGCGCGCGGCTTCGTTGTGCATGCTTGCGCGCGCTCGATCGGCGAACTGTGCGACAGTCCACGCAAGGCGCGTCGCCGTTGCCGCATCGCCTTTCTGCTGCGCTTCTTTCGCCTGTCGAAGCAAATAATCCGCGTACTTCTGCGCTTCAAACACGCCGGACGAGTAGTACTCCACGATCCCGCAGGCAATATCTTGCGGCGCCGTCAGGTTGTGCGCCTTCAACTCAGATTGTTGCAGCTCTAGCGCGCGGTCGTAGTAGGAATCGTATCGCGGCGCCGCAAACGCCTTTTCCATTGCCGCGCGCCACGCCGAGTCGTTGATGAGCGTCGCGGGCGAGAGCTGGTAGTTGGATTGCAGCAACATTTCAGAACTCCGGATACTCGCGTCAGTCAGGTATACGACGGCATTGTCCGGGTCGAACGCCTCCAGCTTCGGTATCCAATTCTGACTTTGAGGGACGTGAACGAACACGAAGCGGGAATCACTGCCCCGAACGTAAATCCACGCAAGCGACGGATCGATTTCTACTGCCTTATTCACCGCCCGCGTATTTTCTTGCAGACTTCCCAACCGTGATGCGACGAATGCCAGCGTCTTCGCGTCATGATTCACTTCAGCCTCGCGCGCCATGCGCTGGTATTCCTTCACATTGCCATTGCTATATGGATGCCACGAACTGATCACCGCGCTAAGTCCTTCATGCGCGGCTGGCCATGCAAAAAATGCGACCAGCGCTAACACCGCCAGCGTCAGCGCAATGGGTCCGGGCGGTGTCGCGCGCTTCGGCTCCGCTTCGTGGTTTTGCAATCCAAACATGACCCGATTCCACCACGCTTTTCCGAGTGACATCGTTCCTCCTGCGAGCCATCGTAGGCTCTCGCTGGTTGATTGAATTTCACGGAGTTCCGCCTGCATCGCCAGCGCCCATCCGCGGGTATCCGCCGGCCACAGAGCGACAATTGCGCTAAACGCATGTGCGACAAGTTCGCGCGGAACAGTGCCCCGCGATTCGCCGCCCAAAATATTCCCGGGATTGTTGTGCGCGCTCATCTCAGCTTTGCTCCAGCATCGGTTCGCCCAAATTCACGCGAGCGTTTTCCCGCGCCGGTCGCAGCGCGCGCCGGCCCTTCGTCTTTTCGTGCGCGGACGCCGATGCGAGAGCCTCCGTCGCCCACGCACTTCCGCTGGCCGTCAGCCGGTACATGTGCCGCGGCGGATGACCCGCGCGCTTGCCATCGCCCGGCTGCGGCGTTTCCCACATCGTCTCCAGCCAGCCGCGCTGTTCGAGCCGCATCAAAATCGGATACAGCGTGCCGGACATCAGCTCGGTCTCGCGGCTCAGCGCGTAGCCGTAATGCCATTCCGTGGGCTTTTCGGCCAGCGCCGCCAGCAGAGTCAAAGTTTGTTTGGAAGTTCGTACTCGGTTCGCCATACCTGAAATCTACCTATGTAGACTTATATTGGCAATAGTACGCAAGGCCAGCTGTACCAAATTTTCGCAAAGGTTGGGTCTTCAGCGTAACACTATGTAATTGTGCCACTTAAGCGTTGTATCCAGAGAACCTGCCAAGCAAAACTGAAACTCCGAAGCCTCCCACGGAGCGCGGGTCACCGATCACGGGTCACAATTCAACGGTCAATCCTCGTGCAAGACGCGAAACTAGAATCCCTTCGGCCTCTCATCCACCACGCCGAACGCCTTCTCCAGCGCCAATCCAGCGCGGCCCATCGTGCCTTCTTCAAATAGGCGCCCGATGAGCGTCACGCCGTGCGGCACTCGCCGCGGAAGATTAAATTTCGGCAGCGGACGCGACCGATCCGGAGCCCAATCGCTCCGCGCTTCGGACACTTCCACGAATCCCGCGCGCAGCGTCAGCGAAGGGTGCCCCGTGAAATTTGTGATCGTCAGCATCTCGTCGCGCAGGGACGGCACCAGCAGCAAGTCCACCTGTGAAAACACGCGCGCCATTTCCATCGCGACTTTGCGGCGCAGCCGGTCGCACTGCACAAAATCCACCGCCGAAAGAAATCTCGACTGGCGGAAAATATTCGGCCACGCGTCAAACGTCTGCACCTTCAGTTCGCGTTCCTTGTGCGCCAGCGTCAATTCTTCAAACGCCGCCGCTGCTTCCGCGAACAAAATCAGGTCCAGCGAATCGTACGGCCACTCGGGAATGCTCACCTGAACCGGAGTCATCCCGACTTTTTTCACCGTTTCCAGCGCCGCTCGATCCACTTCCGTTGCGGGGGCTTCCTTCATCCACGCCGGGAAATATCCCACACGCAAACCTTTCACCGAGGCCGTGGAATCAAAATCCAGTTTGCTCGGCACGCTGTTCACATCGCCGGCGTCGGGGCCTGAAATCGCGCGCAGCACCAGCAGCGTATCTTCAACGCCGCGCGCCATCGGCCCCAATTTGTCCAGCGACCAGCAAAGCGTCATCGCGCCGGTTCGCGCTACGCGCCCATACGTCGGCCGCAGTCCGGTAATTCCGCATCGCATGCTTGGCCCCACGATGCTTCCGCCGGTTTCGCTCCCGATTGCAAATCCAACGAGTCCTGCCGCCACGGAGGCGCCCGGCCCCGCGCTCGATCCCGATGAGCCTTCCTCGAGCAGCCACGGATTCATCGTCTGCCCACCGAACCAAATATCATTCAGCGCCAGCGCGCCCAGACTCAGTTTCACCATCAGCACTGCGCCCGCCGCGTTCAATTTGCGCACCACCGCCGCGTCCTGCTTCGGGACGCGATCGCGATACGGTTCCGCGCCGTACGTCGTCGGAATTTCCGCCGTGTCCAGCAAGTCCTTCACGCCGCATGGAATTCCGTGCAGCGGCCCGCGATACTTTCCCGCCGCAATCTCCGCGTCCGCCTGCTTGGCTTGCTTCCGCGCCAAATCCTTCGTCAGCGTGATCACGCATCGCAGCGTGGAATTGTATTTTTCCAGCCGCGCCAGATAAATTTCCGTCAGCCGCGCGGACGTGATTTTCTTTGTTTCAATCCAGCGCGAAAGCTGCGGCAGCCGCGCGAACGCGATGTCTTCTTCCTTCGTCGGCAGTGGCCCGGGATCAGCGTCTGTTCGCACAAACCGGTCGCGCTCCGGCCCATTCTTTTGTCCCGGCAAAATCGGATTCCATTTGGAATAAGGCGCGATGCCCGTTTCAATCGCTACCTTGTGCGGACCCGTGCGCCGCTCGTACAGCGCCGCCATGTTGCCGCGCCAGCTTGAAGCGGCCTGATCCAACTCCACCTCCGTCATTTCCACCTGCACCAGTTTCTCCGCTTCTGAAAAAGTTTTTGGCGTCACCTCCGGCCCCACGGCTGGAGCCGTGCCGAACGCCGGCGGCGATCCCGGCGGTGGCGTCGGCGGATTTTGCTGCTGCGATTGCGCTTCAGCATCCGGCGTCAGAGCGGCGCGCCCGAGAAGAGCCGCGCCAAAAAGTCCCAGCGAAGTTGTACTGATGAAGTCCCGCCGCGATCTCCCCATTCTTCCTCCAAGAGCTTCGGCGCGTATTGTATCTGCGTCCTCTCCCAACGTGCCAGCGGTCTCATTCATGCGTGACGTGCATCACATAGATTGGGTCGATAGTGGCTGAAAATTTTGGTGAGGAGGGCATTAAGATGATCAAAAAAGAAAAGGGAGGCTATCGAGTTCTGTCGTCAAAGGGAAAGAACATGGGCGGGCCGTACAAGACCAGGGATGAGGCCCTGAAGCGCTTGCGCCAGGTGGAATTCTTCAAGCGCAATAAGGGTTAGCTTTGATTTTTTGCGACATGTTCAGAATGTGTAGCCGATACCGGTCGTGAACGCTACGTTGTTCTGCTGGCTTCCGGCAGCCGGTTTGCTTAAGAACAGATCGGTGAAGCCGGTGTTTAACGTGAATCGCTTGCTCAAACTGGCGGCAAGCGTGGTGTTCGTGTCAAAACGATACTGGCCCGCCGCCGTCAGGTTCGGATAGAAATTGAAATTGTTGTCCACGCGGACACGCTTTGAAATTTGCACGCCCAGTTTTTCTCCGACGAGGGCCGCAGCGGCCTGATCGTGCGCTCCGGTGAAAAATTTCTCATGGACGTACGTTATGCCGCCCAGAACGCTGAACGACGTGCGTGAACTTTGGATAAGCGTACGGCCGTAGCCACCGCCGGCAGTCTGGCGCAGATAGAGTCCCTGAGCGCCGACGTGATCGAGTTGTGCGAGTCCGAAGACAAAATTCGCGGGTGAGAAGAGATAGTCCTCGCGCAGATTCGTGCTCAACGTATTCGAGGTGATGGTCTCCGCCCCCTGCGTGGCGTGTGAAAGCAGCGATGTGAGCGTGAAATCGGTGCGGAAGTGGCGCGTGAAAATGGGAGTACCCGGCCGCTCTCGCACGGCGTTCAAAGTTGCGGAAAAGCTTGTGGTGTCCTGATCGCCCCGCAGCAAGTTGTAACCGACGCTGGATGTGCCTTTCCAATCCTGCCATGGCTTTGCTGTGTGATTCGCAAGAGCTTCGTACGCGTCGGCGGGCATGATGAGTTCGACGCTCACGGCGGCGACGGTCTGCGGCTTGCCATTCGCGGTGATTTGCCAGTCACCTGACGGCGCGAGTTCCAACTGACCCTGTATGGGGTTTTGTCCCTTCACCACGACCACGGCGGGCTTCGCCGCGGAGAATGTGGCGATTTGCGCGACTGGGATCGCCAGGTCCCCGAGAACATCGGATTTCAACTCGAGCTTGGAATCCTTCACCGTCACGAAGGCGCCGGTCACACGGTCGCCATTTTTCAGCGTGACAATGTCGGCACGCGCGGCGACCGAAAACGCAAGCAGTGCAAAAATAGAGCGGAATAGGATTTTCAAGGCGCCTCCTCCGAAGATTCATTTCAATGCCAGCGACAGTATGGATGAAAAACATGAAATCATGTTTCGTAATTCTACGCACCGCCACAGCTGCGATCGAAATCATTTCACGTGAAACATTTAAGTGCATAATTTTGAATTGCTTAGACTCGGCGGCTCGAATGCCGTTCGTTTCCAATATTCCTGCGCCCCGCATTGACGGAACCACGTGCCAATGCTATAAATTTTTGCTCTAATATTCAGAGCCGGGACTCACTTCCGAAGTGCATTGCGACGCCTGTGGTGTGCGTCGAGTAGGGTAAGACTATTTTCGGGGAACTCGCACAAACGCAATGGATATCCTGAAGCAACTCGCCGAACTCTTCATCGAGTCGATCCCGACCATCATCATCCTGCTGCTTTTTTACGTCCTGCTGAAATACACGTTCTTCAATCCGCTCCTTCGCGTGATGGACGAGCGCAAGGCGCGTACCGAAGGCGCCCGCCGCGCGGCCGACGAAGCCCAGGCAGCTGCCCGCGAAAAAATGCAGGCCTACGAAGAAGCGTTGCGCAAGGCGCGTGCAGCCGTACTTGCCGAGCAGGACACCGTGCGGCGCGGAATTCTGGATGAACGGGCTGCGCAGGCGAAAGATGCGCGCGCTCGCGCAATCGCGCAAGTGCAAGCCGAAAAAGACGCGATCGCAAAGGATGTCGCCACGGCTCGTGGAACGCTGGAAGCAAGCGTGCCGGCGCTGGCCGCGGAAATGGTGCGGCGATTGATCGTGGTGCGGCCGGGCAACAATTCCGGCTCATCCCCTTTGCAGGGTTCATCGGGCGGCGCACGATGAAAAGCGCACGCAGGCGATTTCTGCGGATGTGTTTGGCTGGAATCTTTGTGTGCGGGTTCGTTGTATTCCCGTTGCGCGCAATTTCAGCTGCGCTGAGTCCGGCGGACTCCTCACCGGTGGCTCAAGCACAGACTGGCGTTGACAAGACCTCCGGCGCTCAGAACGCGAACGCCGGGGAAAAACCGGACGCGCTGCATTCCACCACTGGCGAAGCCATGCGGTGGGTTAATTTCCTGATTCTGATCGTTGCAGGTGCGTACTTCATCATCAAAAAAGGCGGTCCCGTATTCCGCGCTCGAGCGGAGCGGGTCGCTGCAGGTATTACCTCCGCTGCGGCGGTAAAGGCCGAAGCGGATGCGCAATTGAAAAAGGCCGAAGCCGGGCTTGCGCGGCTGGATCAGGACGCCGCGGCGATGCGCACCGAGTCACAAAAAGAATTTGCCGCCGAAACGGAACACATCCGCGCCGCAGGTCGGCAGGAAATTGCGCGAATTGAATCGGCGGCCGCGGCGGAAATCAGCGCCGCGCGGCGCGCAGCAGAGCGCGACCTGCGCGTGCTTGCCGCTCAACTCGCGGCCGCGCGCGCGGCGGAAATCGTGCCCGGGCAATTGACGGACGCACAACGCGCCGCGCTCGTCAGTCGATTTGTGGATGAACTTCCCGCTGCGGGCGGCACGCGAGGCGTGAATTGAAAATCATTTCCGAACGCTACGCCGCGGCGCTGCTGGATGTTGCCTGGGCGCACAAAGACGCCGAGCAAATCAGAACTGATCTGGCTGAGTTTGCCGCCGTAGTTGCGGAATCCAGCGATTTGCAAGCCTTTCTCTCAAACCCAGCCGTGCAACGCGACGCCAAGCGCGCGGTATTGAAGAAACTGCTGCAGCGCACGGGCGGCAGCCAAACAATGATCAATTTTCTGGATGTGGTGGTGGATCACCGGCGCGCCATCTTATTGCCCGAAATTTCGGAAGCATACAATGCGAAGCTGAATATCGAGCTGGGCGTCGCGGAAGCGGCCGTAACTTCGGCCGCGGAGTTGAATACGCAGGAAAAGACGGCGCTCGTGCGGGGGTTGGAGCACGCGACCGGATTGAAGATCGCGCCGAACTACGCGGTGGATCCCACCTTGCTTGGTGGCGCGTCGGTGCGAATTGGATCTGTGATTTATGATGGATCGATCAAAGAGCAATTAAGACGGCTGGAATCGGAAATGGCGGCGGGATAAGCCCGCCGGGACAGAACAGGAGCAATGAATGGCAACAATTAAGGCAGACGAGATCACAAAAATACTGCGCGAGCAGATTGAAAACTATCAGCAGGCCGTCAGCGTCGAAGAGGTCGGCGCCGTGATCTCGGTTGGAGACGGCATCGCCCGCTTGCATGGCCTGGAACGGTGTATGTCTGGCGAAATGCTGGAATTCCCGCACGACGTTTTCGGAATCGCGCTGAACCTGGAAGAAGATCAGGTCGGCGCCGTGCTGCTCGGTGATTACACCGAGATTCGGGAAGGCGACATTGTCAAGCGCACGCGAAAGATCATGTCTGTTCCCGTGGGCGATGAACTGATCGGACGCGTCGTGAATCCACTGGGTCAGCCGCTCGATGGCAAGGGACCGGTCAACACAAAGCAAAGAATTCCGCTGGAACGCCTGGCGCCCGGCGTAGTGGATCGTCAGCCCGTGCGCGAACCGCTGCAAACCGGCATCAAGGCGATTGATTCGATGATTCCTATCGGCCGCGGACAGCGCGAACTTATTATCGGCGACCGGCAAACAGGGAAAACCGCCATCATTCTGGACACCATCATCAACCAGAAGGGCGGTGACATGATCTGCATCTACTGTGCGATTGGTCAGAAGCGCTCGACGATCGCGCAGGTCATCAAGGTGCTCACTGACGCCGGGGCAATGGATTACACAATCATCGTCGTCGCCAGCGCCACCGAACCCGCTACGCTGCAATACGTCGCACCCTATGCTGCCTGTTCCATGGGTGAATATTTTCGTGATACCAAGCGCCACGCCGTTTGCTTCTACGACGATCTTTCCAAGCACGCACAGTCTTATCGCGAAATCTCACTGCTGCTTCGCCGCCCGCCCGGCCGCGAAGCGTTCCCCGGTGACGTTTTCTATCTGCACTCTCGCCTGCTGGAGCGCGCCGCAAAACTGAACAAGGAAAAGGGCGGAGGTTCGCTCACGGCGTTGCCGGTGATTGAGACTCAGGCTGGCGACGTTTCCGCGTACATTCCGACCAACGTGATTTCCATCACGGATGGTCAGATTTATCTGGAAGCGGACCTTTTCAATGGTGGCATTCGGCCTGCTATTAACGCCGGAATTTCTGTAAGCCGAGTGGGTGGCAACGCGCAAATCAAAGCTATGCGGCAGGTGGCCGGCGCGTTGCGTCTGGACATGGCGCAGTATCGCGACCTCGCGGCATTTGCGCAGTTCGGCTCGGAGCTCGATAAGGCGACGCAATCCCAGCTCGGTCGAGGTCAGCGTCTGACGGAAATTTTGAAACAGAGTCAATATGCCCCGCTGTCGGTCGAAAAGCAGGTGCTGATTATTTTTGCCGGCACCAACGGATACATGGACGACATCGCGCCCGCGGACTGCAAACGATTTGAGTCGGAGTTCCTGCAGTTCATGGACGCAAGCCAGAGCGGCATCCTGGCCCGGCTCGCCGACAAGAAGGCCATGGACGACGCGCTAAAGGGCGATATCGTCGCGGCAATTCAGACGTTCAAGAAGCGCTTCGCTGCTTCGGCGAAGGCAAACTGAGCATTCACTAACTGACTCGTGCCCACGCTACTCGATTATCGCCGCCGCATCCGCTCCGTGAAGAGCACGCAGCAAGTCACGCGCGCGATGAAATTCGTCAGCGCAGCACGGCTGCGGCGCGCGCAGGAAAAGGCCATGGAAGCGCGGCCGTATGCGAATGCCGTCACGGAAATTGTGCGCGGTCTTGCGGCGCGTATGGAAGAACCGTTGCATCCGTTGCTGGCCCGTCGGCCGGAAGAGCGCATCTTGCTTGTCGTCGCGACGGGTGACCGAGGCCTGGCCGGTGCATTCAATTCCAACGCAGTGCGGCGCGGGATTGAATTCCTCCGCTCACAAGCCGATAAGCAACTTGAAGTTTTGCCCGTAGGTCGAAAAGGACGGGAGGCGTTCCGCCGCCAGAAATGGACTGTAATGGGCGAATACGTCGGCATCACAGCGCGAGCGGAATTTGCGAAGGCGCAGGAAATCGCCGCGAACATCATTGAAGCCTATGCCGGCGCAAAAATTGACGCCGTTTATCTGCTCTTCAATGAATTCAAGAGTGTGATCACGCAAAAAATGGTGTTTGAAAAACTGTTCCCGATTGAACCCGCAGAGCCGGAAAAATCAGCCTCGCAAGTGGATTACATCTACGAGCAACCGGCGGCAGAACTTTTGAAAGGATTGATGCCGCGTTACGTCGAAGCACGCATTTATCGCATGCTTGCGGATTCTTCCGCGGCCGAACATGCGGCGCGGATGACGGCCATGGACGCAGCAACGAATAATGCAGGAGATTTGATCGATTCTTTGACATTGGAAATGAACAAAATCCGCCAGGCCGCCATCACCAAGGAAATCATCGAGGTGGTGAGCGGAGCTTCCTGGAGCGCTTGAAAAGTCAGGAGACCGGAATGGCAGAGAAATACGCCGCAATCGGGCACGTGGTGCAGATCATCGGCCCAGTCATCGACGTTAAGTTTGACAGCGAAAAAGCACTGCCGCAGATCTTCAACGCGCTGCGCATCACCAGCGAAGGCTACGACGTCGCCGAACCGATCGACATTATTTGCGAAGTGCAGCAGCACTTGGGAGAAAACCGCGTACGCAGCGTCGCGCTGCAGCCCACTGAGGGTCTTGTGCGCGGCATGAAAGCGTACGACCTCGGCACAGGCGTCACCGTACCTGTCGGTCGCGCCACGCTTGGCCGAGTGATGAACGTTCTCGGTCAGCCGGTGGACCAGCTCGGTCCGATCAAAACCGAACTCCAATATCCCATTCACCGCCCGGCGCCATCGCTCGAAGATCAGTCCACTACGCTGGAAATGTTTGAGACCGGCATCAAGGTCGTGGATTTGATGGAGCCCTACCTGAAGGGCGGAAAGATCGGCCTGTTCGGCGGGGCCGGCGTCGGCAAAACCGTGCTGATTCAGGAATTGATCCACAACGTCGCGATGCAACACGGCGGTGTTTCCGTTTTCGCGGGCGTAGGAGAAAGAACGCGCGAAGGAAATGACCTGTGGCTTGAAATGCAGGAATCCGGCGTCGTCGTGCCCGGCAATACCGAAAAATCGCGTTGTGCGTTGATTTACGGGCAGATGACGGAACCGCCCGGTGCGCGTTTGCGCGTCGGCCTGACGGGTCTGACGGTGGCCGAATATTTCCGCGACGAAGAAGGCCTGGACGTGCTGCTCTTCATCGACAATATTTTCCGCTTCGTGCAAGCCGGATCTGAAGTTTCGGCGCTGCTCGGTCGCATGCCTTCCGCCGTGGGTTATCAGCCGAACCTCAATACGGAAATCGGCGAATTGCAGGAGCGCATTACCTCCACGAAGAAAGGTTCCATCACCTCCGTGCAGGCGATTTACGTGCCCGCGGACGATTACACCGACCCCGCTCCCGCCGCGACGTTCGCGCACCTTGACGCGACCACGAACCTGAGCCGCGCGATCGTCGAACGCGGAATTTACCCCGCCGTCGATCCCCTGGCGAGCTTTTCGCGCATTCTCGACGCCAACATCGTCGGTCAGGATCATTACAATGTGGCACGCGCCGTAAAGGGAGTTCTGCAGCGCTACAAGGATCTGCAGGACATCATCGCAATTCTCGGCATTGAAGAATTGCCGGAAGAAGATAAGCAAATCGTGGCGCGCGCCCGGAAGATCGAAAAATTCCTGTCGCAGCCGATGTTCGTGGCCGAACAATTCACCGGACTCGCGGGCAAGTACGTAAAAATTGAAGATACCGTCCGCGGATTCAAGGAAATTGTAGAAGGCAAACACGACGAAATACCGGAGCAGGCGTTTTACATGGTCGGGACCATTGAGGAAGTGCTCGAGAAGAGCGAGAAGATGGCGGCGAAGGCCTAACCCGGCGCGCCATCCCGAATCCAAATATGCTGCCGACTACATTCCAACTGGAAGTTGTGACGCCCGAGCGCCGCGTGATCCACGCGGTCGCCACGGAAGTGCAGGTTCCGGCGCGCGATGGATACCTCGGGATATTGCCGGGACATGCGCCGCTGCTTGGCGCGATGGGAATGGGCGAGCTCAGCTACCGTGAAGACGGGCAAACACATTATGCGGCCGTGATCGGCGGTTATGTGGAGGTTCTGGCCGGGCGCGTCATCGTGCTTGCGGAAGCAGCCGAGCGCGCGGAGGAAATCAACGTCGAGCGCGCCCGGTCTGCAAAGCAACGTGCCGAACAGTCTCTTTCCATGCAGACTTCACTGGAAGATGCCGCCGCGACGCGCGATACGATTATGCGCGCGGAAGTGCGATTGAAAGTTGCCGCACACGCTTCGGGCGTTTCTGTCGCCGCCGCTGCATCAGCTCACTGATCCCGCCAACCAGGCAACACCTTGAATCCCGCGAAAAATGCAGCTCATCTAACACGTAGAATGATTTCTACCTGCGGGGCCCGCCTATGTTTACAGTGAAAATGTATACAACCGAATGGTGTTCAGACTGCCGGCGTGCCAAGCAGTTTTTGCGCGAACGCGGCGTGACAGTAGAGGAAATTGATGTGGACGAATCGCCCGACGCCGAAGATCTCGTAATGCGTGTCAACGATGGCCGGCGCAAGGTGCCCACGTTTGAGGTGAATGGCCAGTATTTCTCCTGCAGTCCATTCAATCCGTATATTTTGGCTGAAAAGATCGGCGTGCCACTGAATAAGTAGTTCCTGCGAATTCACTGTGCCGCTGCGCTCGGCCTCACACAATCAATTCAGTCCAGCGCCTTTCGTCACTGTCCGCAAAATGTTCAGCTTCTCATCGAACACCACGAGGTCGGCGTCCGATCCGGGCGCCAGCGCGCCCTTGCGGTTCTCAATCCCCAGCACGCGCGCCGGGTACACAGTCAGCATGCGTATCGCTTCATCGAGCGGCACGCCCAGCTCCACCATATTTCGCAGCGCACGATCCAGCGTTAGCGCGCTCCCCGCCAGTTTGCCGTCGGTGTTTCGCACAACGCCGCCTTTCACCTGCACGTCAAAATCTCCCAGTCGGTAACCGCCGTCCGGCATCCCCGTCGCCGCCGTGCCGTCACTCACCAGAACCACGCCTCCATTCGGTTTGGCTTTCAGCAAAAGCTGCATCGCGACCGGCTCCACGTGAATTCCGTCAGCGATCAATTCCGCCGTTACGTGCTCGCAAGTCAAAACCGCGCCAAGCACGCCGCTGTCCCGGTGTGAAAATGGACGCATCGCGTTGAACACGTGCGCGGCGTGGCTTGCCCCGTGATCCACCGCAACCATTGCCTGCTCATACGTCGCATCCGTGTGACCCATCGAAACGACAATCTCTGCCTTGCGCGCCGCGTCAATCAATTCGATCGCGCCGGGCGCTTCTGGAGCCAGCGTAAGGATGCGCGTCGTGCCCGCGGCCGCGGCGCACATGAGCGCAAATAGCGGCAGTGAGGGCGCGGCAATCCATTGCTCCGGATGCACGCCGCGGCGCTCGCGACTGATAAATGGTCCTTCAAAATGAACGCCAAGAATCTCCGCGCGCGGCGGCGATCCCGCGGCGGGCCGCGCTTGCAACCGCGCATACCCGGCGATTCCCGCTGCGCTCCCGCATAAGACATCCGGCGCGGATGTCACGGTTGTGGCCACAAAAGAAGTCGTCCCGCCACACGCAAGCGCCGTGGCGATGGCGCTCAGCGCCTCGGGCGTCGCCTCCATCACGTCGTGCCCGCCAGCCCCGTGCACGTGCAAATCCACGAAACCAGGCACAATCGTTCCGCCGGCAAATTGCATCCGCTTCGCATCGTGCGGCACATTCACTTCCCTGCGCGGCCCGGCGCTCGCAATCAAATCATCCTGGATCACGATTGCAGCGTCGTGGACTTCGCCCCGCGGCAGGAAAGCGCGGTCTGCAAACAGCGCGAGGCTGCTCATTTCATCTCCATCGCATGGAATATGCTAACCGATTGGCGGGGAATGTCGAAGGAATCTTCGGTGCTACAAATCAACTTGCATGAAAAACAAAGCGGGAGGAATCCAACTGGATTCCTCCCGCTTACAGCACTTCTGGCGCTGTCGAAACGCTTTACTTGATCTCTGCGCTGCTGGTTGAAACCACCGACGCCGATGATTGCACCTTCGGCGTGCTGAGGTAACCGACGATTTTGTCTTTGCCAACCTGGTTCACTACGAGTTCCATCGAGGCTCGCGTTCCGCGCTCGTAGAAGAAGATCGGCTCATTCACTGCACGGTTCTTCTTTTCCAGGCGCATGTCGTCCACGTACAGCTCGACGGTGTACTGATTCCGCTTCGGATTCGTCGAGTGTAACTGAATGGCGACGTCGCCGACCTTCTGTTTCACATCTTTGCCGCTCAGTGTGAACTCAAAATAATCACGCTGGCCAAGGCGGCGTAGTTCTTCCACCTCGTTATGGTTGCGCGCAATCTGCGTGCCCAGATCGCCCTTGGCAGTCTGCAGATCCTGATTCGTTGCATCGAGCCCGGACTTCAATCCGTTCACGTCCGCGGACACCGCGTTCACGTCATCCGTGCTGGCCTTCATCGCCAGGGCGTCCTGTTCGCTCTGCACCTGAGTCTGCATCGCGCTCAACTGCTTGGAATAATCCGAGCGGATCTGCGTCGCCTGTTTGCGCGATTTGTCCAACTCACCCTGCGCGAGCTGCAAACGGTCCGTCACTGTGTTCAAATCACCCTGCACCTGCGAGTTTGTCGCTTCGGCGTGTGCTAGGCGTTGTGTGACGGCGTCCAGATTCTGTCGCAGAGCCTGATTTTCATTTTCGGCCGACTGTTGCGCGTCGCGGCTGTGCGCGGCGGCGGCCCAGCCGACTCCCAACGCCAATAGTGAAACAACTGCCAATGCGACGACGGCTACGCCGACCCAGCGCGGCGTTGATGTCTCTGTGCGAACCGATTCGTCGTGACTATCTTCCGTATACATTGTCGTGTCTCCTTAATGCGAATCCCTTGCGCTGTTCACAAGAGCACGCGCTGCGCCAAAAGTGCCGCAAGCGGTCGCAATGCTATAAATCAATTGCTTTCTGTGATTTGGAGCGAAGCCAGGACGCCGCCGGAATGCGCCGCAGCTCAGACGAGTGCGGCAATCTTTACAAGCATCGTGTCTTTTCTAGATGCTGTACTTTAGGGCAACATTTCGCAGCGATCGAGAAGATGTTCAAGAAAATATTGTGTCGGGATAGCGAATCTACACGTGGACGTCGCGGGTAACGCCGTGCCGAACGGCGTTGCTCAAGCGGCGTGCGGATGCGGCAAACTGCGCGGGTCGGCGTCGAAATCGGTTTCCAGCGTTTGTTCCGCGACTTCAAAAACCTGATAGCAATTGTGGCAAGTGTTCAGGTGCGCGGCGATTTCGTGTTCGACCTCGGCTGACAGCTGTCCTTCCAAGTACTCGCAAATCAACCGAATTGCAGACTGACAGGTCATGGGTTCCTGAGCCTTCATCAATTAGATGTTTGCACTCCAGGGACCAGTTTCAATCCGCTGACGCAGGCCAGCTAAATGCTTGAAATGCAGACCTTTAGGTATCGCTTCGAGCGATGTTAAGACAATGCGAGCGGTACTAGAACGAAGTGATTCTTACACCGTTAAGAGAATTTCGGGTCGATCCGCTCCGGTCGCTCGGGATGAGCTCAACGGGTAAAGGTCATGTTCTGCAGCACCGCGATGCGCTCATTCAGCGGCGGATGCGTGCTGAAAAGGCCTGTCATCAGACTCCGAGCGCTGAGCGGTGCCACAATGAACAGCGACGAAGTTGTCGGCGGCACATTCATCGGAATGCGCTTGTTGTATTCACCGAGCTTCTTCAGCGCGGAAATCAGTCCGTACGGATGGCCCACCAGCCGCACGCCCGCCGCGTCTGCGGCGTATTCACGCTGGCGCGAAATGCCAAGCTGCAGCAGCAGCGCGGCAATCGGTGCAACCAGAATCATGAGCAGCATCGCAATCGGATTCCCGTCGCGGTTATTCCGCCCGCCACCGACATTGCCAAAAATCAGTCCCCATCTTGCGATCGAAGCAATCATGGTGATCGCTCCCGCCAGCATCGCGGCGACTGACGAAATCAAAATATCGTAGTTACGCACGTGCGATAGCTCATGCGCGATCACGCCTTCCAGTTCATCTTCGTTCATCAGTTTCAACAGGCCCACCGTCGCCGCCACCGACGCGTGATTCGGATTTCTGCCCGTCGCGAACGCGTTCGGTGCCTCTTCCGGAATCACATACAGCTTCGGCATGGGAATGTTGCCCTTGGCCGCCAGTCGCTCAACCACGGTGTACAACATCGGTGCTTGTTCGCGGGTCACCGGCTGCGCGTGGCTCGATTTCAGCGCAATCTTATCGGAGAAAAAGTAGGCGCTGATGTTCATGATGAACGCTATCGCAAATCCGATTTCCATGCCGCCCACGCCGTACAGCGCCTGGCCGCCCAATACCAGCAGCAGCGTAAGCGCAATGAGCAACAGGCCTGTCTTCAATCCACGCATAATGTGCCTCTCCTGTATGGGTTCTTCTCTAGTCTAGAAAGCCGTTTGCGCAAGGTCAACTGAACACGCTGCCACAGTTCACCGGCCGAAGTTCAGCGACCGTGGTTCAGCGTTTGCCTTTGCGCGCGCCCGCGGCCGCTTGCGCGTGCGCAACCGGCGGTGCTCCCGTTGCTGCCGGAACTTCCGCTTCGCGCCGGCCGCGCTCAAACTTCATCGCATGCGTGGCCGCATCCACATCCACCGTCACGTGATCTCCCGGCAGCACCTTCCCGGCGAGGATTTGCATCGCCAGTGGTTCCTGCACCAGCCGTTGCAGCGTACGCCGCAGCGGACGCGCGCCATATGCCGGATCGTAACCTTCGTCAAGCACCAGCTGTCGCGCGGCTGGCGTCAGTTCGAGTGTGATGTTGCGATCCGCCACCAGTTTTGCCACGTCCGTGAGCAGCAGATCCACGATTCGCGCAAGCTGTTCCTTGCCGAGCGGATTGAAAATCACAATCTCATCCACGCGATTCAAAAACTCCGGTCGGAACGCGGCGCGCAACGCTTCCATCGCCTGGCGGCGAGCAGCTTCCGGATTTGTAGTAGCCAAATCGGAAATCGCCGATGAACCGACGTTGCTGGTCATCACCATCACTGTGTTTCGGAAGTCCACGGTCCGGCCTTTGCCATCCGTCAACCGGCCGTCCTCCAGAATCTGCAGCAAAATGTTGAAAACGTCCGGATGCGCCTTCTCGATTTCATCGAGCAGTACGACGCTGTACGGATGCCGGCGCACCGCTTCGGTCAATTGGCCGCCTTCCTCAAAGCCAACATATCCCGGAGGCGCGCCAATCATGCGCGCGACCGAATGCTTTTCCATGTACTCGGACATATCGATGCGAATCATTGCCTTTTCATCGTCGAAAAGGAATTCCGCCAGCGCCCGCGCGAGTTCCGTCTTTCCCACGCCGGTCGGCCCAAGAAAAATGAATGATCCGATCGGCCGCTTCGGATCGCTCAAGCCCGCGCGGCTGCGCCGAATTGCACCCGCGACGCGCGCGAGCGCCTCGTCCTGCCCCACCACGCGTTGCCGCAGGCGCGCTTCCATGTCGACCAACTTCTGCGCCTCGCCTTCGAGCAGTCTCCCGACCGGAATGCCGGTCCACTTGCTCACCAGCGCGGCGATGTCTTCTTCATCCACCTCTTCCTTCAGCATCCGGCCGTCTTGCTGCAGGTCCGCAAGTTTCTTTTGCGCCGCCGCAAGCTCGCGCTCGGCCGCGGAAAGCTTTCCGTAGCGGATTTCCGCCACACGCGCCAGATCCCCCGCGCGTTCAAATCGTTGCTCTTCCGCTTTCAGCTGCTCGATTTGCTCCTTCAGTTTGCGAATTCCGGCGATGGCGCTTTTTTCCACCTGCCACCGCGTCTTGCTGATCGTGGATTCTTCGCGAAGTGAGGCGAGCTCCTGCACAATCTGCGCGAGCCGCGCCTTCGAGTGCGCGTCAGATTCTTTCAGCAGCGCCTGGCGCTCGATTTCGAGCTGCATAATGCGCCGCTCAATCTCATCAATCTCAACCGGCAGGGAATCAATCTGCATCCGCAAACTCGCGGCCGCTTCGTCAATCAGGTCAATCGCCTTGTCCGGCAAAAAACGATCCGCAATGTAGCGATGCGAAAGCGTAGCCGCGGCGATAATTGCCGAATCCTTGATGCGGACTCCGTGATGCACTTCATATCGTTCTTTCAAGCCGCGCAGAATCGCGATGGTGTCTTCCACGCTCGGCTCGGCCACCAGCACCGGCTGGAACCGCCGCTCCAGAGCAGGATCCTTTTCAATGTACTTGCGATATTCGTTCAGCGTTGTCGCGCCCACGGCCCTCAGCTCGCCGCGCGCTAGCGCTGGCTTGAGCATGTTGGAAGCGTCCATCGAACCTTCCGCCGCTCCCGCGCCGACCACTGTGTGCAGCTCGTCGATGAAAAGAATCACTTGGCCGTCGGAATCGGTCACTTCCTTCAGAACCGCCTTCAATCGGTCCTCAAATTCCCCGCGATACTTTGCGCCCGCGACCATGGCGGACAAATCGAGCGCCACCAGGCGCTTCGGCTTCAATACCTCCGGCACGTCTCCGGCAACGATTCGTTGTGCCAAGCCTTCCACGATGGCCGTCTTGCCCACCCCCGGTTCGCCGATGAGCACCGGATTATTTTTTGTGCGGCGCGCCAGAATTTGCATCACCCGGCGAATTTCGGAATCGCGCCCAATCACCGGATCAAGCTTTCCCCGCCGAGCTTGCTCCGTCAGGTCGCGGCCGTATTGCTCCAGGGCGCGATAGGTTGATTCCGGATTTGGCGATGTCACGCGCTGGCTGCCGCGTACGCCCGCCAACGCCTGCAGGATTGCTTCGTGGCTTGCGCCATTGCTCCGCAGCAATTCGGCGGCGGGATCGCGGCCCATATCGGACATCGCGAGCAGAAGGTGCTCGTTGGACACATACTCATCGTGGAATTTGCCCGCTTCGGCGAATGCCTTCTCGAACAGTTCATTCACCGCAGGACTCAGGTGTTGCTGCGCTACGCCACTGACCTTCGGCAACCGATCCAGCGCAGCCTCGATAGCCTTGGCCAGCGTCTCCGGCGAAGTGCCGAGCCGGTTCAACAGCGGGCGCACTACGCCATCCGTCTGCCCGACAAGCGCGGCAAGGACGTGCAACGGCTCGATCTGTTGCTGATCGTGTCGCGCCGCCACTTCCTGCGCTTCCTGGAAAGCTTCCTGGGCCTTGATTGTCAATTTGTCGAGTCGCAGCATGTGTCCCCTTTAAGAGGCTGGATCGAAGGTCCGTTTGTTAGATGAAAAAGAAGGGCCGGCGATGCGTCACCGGCCCCCTGCGTATCCTACATGGTCGCTGGCTTTCAATGGCCGTTTGAAGCCACGTTGATCTTCACTTGCTTGGGTTTTGATTCCTCGCGCTTCGGCAGCCTCACGGTCAGCACGCCGTGCGCGTAGTCCGCTCGAATCGCTTCGGCATTCACGGTGTTCGGCAGCGCAAAGCTCCGGCTGAAAGACCCATAGGCGCGCTCCACGCGCAGATAGTTGTCTTCGTTCACATTCTTTTCCATGCTGCGTTCTCCGCGAATCGTCAGCATGTTGTTCTCTACCCGAACGTCCAAATCCTTGTCATTGATGCCGGGCAGGTCTGCAGTAACCACCAATTCGTTTTCCGTCTCGCGAATGTCAACAGCGGGGGCCCATGCCGTCAGGCTGGACTCCTTGTCGGACCCGCGAAAGGAATCGTCGAACACGCGATTAAGCTGGTCAAGCAGGCTGGTCCCACGAACTGGCTCCCAGCGGGAAAGAGTGTTCATAAAACGCCTCCGAGTTTCGATATAACTACGCCAAGAGCATAAAATATGCGTGTCTCATTGTCAAGTATTTTGTTTCGCTATCACATACCGCAATAAAGCTATTAGAATAAATAATATAGATGCGGCTAGCCGAGCTTGCATTCCTATCCATCTCTGGCGATTTATAAGTCAAATGCCGAGCGAGCCAGTTCGTGTAGAATGTGGCCGTCAGCGCATGCATCTTTCTGACTTCAATTACGATTTGCCGCAAGACCGCATCGCCCAGCGCCCGCTTCTCGAGCGTGACAGCTCCCGTCTGCTGCTGCTCAACAACGGCGGTGCTGGAGATTGGCACGACCACCAATTCCGCGAATTGCCGGACCTCTTGCGTGGAGACGAGCTACTGGTGGTCAACAACGCCCGGGTGATCCCCGCGCGCCTTTTCGGGCATCGGCGTGGCTTGCGCAGCGAGGCGCCCGGCAAGAACAGTCCTGCGAAAGCCGAACACCTCACCGCGATCATCGAAGTTCTCCTGACCCGTAACCTCGGCGATGATACCTGGGAGGCGCTTGTGAGGCCCGGCCGGAAGGTTGGCGTCGGTGAAACTATCACGTTCGGAGAAGGCGAACTGAAGGCCGAAATCATTGGGCGCGGCGAATTCGGGGTGCGGCAGATCAAGCTAAAATCCACGAGCGGCGATGTTCGCGCGGCAATCGAGCGCCTGGGCCACATGCCGCTGCCGCCATATATCAAGCGCGCCGACGAGGCTGACGACGCCGCGCGTTATCAGACCGTTTTTGCCAGGAGCGGATCTGCCGTGGCTGCGCCGACGGCCGGCCTACATTTCACTTCAGACATGATCGAAAAATTGCGCGCGAAAGGTGTGGGGATTTGCGAGTTAACTCTGGAAGTTGGCCTCGGCACTTTTCAGCCGATCCACGAGGAAGTGATCGAACAGCACCGCATCCACAAAGAAACGTATGAGATTCCCGGTGTCACCGCTCAACAGATCAATCGCGCCAAGGCCGCGGGTCGGCCAGTGCTTGCCATCGGCACAACCGTCGTGCGCGCTCTGGAAGACAACGCCCAAAGATCCCGGGACGATCGGCCGGGCAGAGATCTCATCCAAAGCGGCAGATACGACGCTGAAATCTTCATCTATCCTGGCCACAGGTTTCGCGTCGTGAATCAACTACTCACAAACTTTCATTTGCCCTGTTCCAGCTTGCTGGTAATGGTTTCGGCGTTTGCCGGAAGGGAATTATTGTTCAACGCATATGCGCATGCGATCGAAGCAGGCTACAGGTTTTACAGCTATGGCGATTGCATGCTGATTCGATAGTTTCGACGATAGTTGGCGGGACGACGCTAAAAAGTTCTGCGTGAGAGGAGAATCCCACAGGGGACTCTCCCCGCATGCGTCTCTTTCTGAGAATGAAACAGTGACGTTCGCAAGAAGCAGAACTACTGCGCGCCGCCGTTCACCATAAATGTCTGCGCCTGACCGGCAAAGCGGATCTCAGAAACTTGTCCGTTGGAGCCAGTGATGAACGTATCGTATGACCACTTATGGTCCACCGGCGTCCACGTGCCCTGCAATGTTGCCAGCACCTTGTTGTGCATCGTGATCGTCACGGTGTTCCCTTCGATCTTGAATCTGTAATCGCCCTGCTTGAGCTGCGTTCCGGCCATGTTCTCGGGTTCGGTCAGCGTGATAATTTTCGTTATCGGTTTCGCAAATGCGGGCGATATCATCATGGCCATCGCCGCAACTGAAAGCACGTACTTCAAGTTATTGCTTCGCATGTCTTATCTCTCCTTTGGGTTGAAGGTGACTGAGCTCGCCTTCGTCAACGAGGCTTGCGCGAAACAGGAGTTGACACGCTGAGGGGGCGGCGAGTAGGCTCGCCGTGGCACACTGACCTCCCTGAGCGCACAGCCGGTGGAGTCGAAGTGTCCGGGCCTCGCGGTCGCCGCCGCGGGGCCTTTTTCTTCCACCGGATCTTTTTCGCACCGCCAACTTCATACGAACCGGGCTCGCGATACCTGTAATCCCGGCTCCTTATATTAGACGGCGCGCACGAAGATTGTGTTTCGTTTCATTTTCATTAAATTTAGTACCGGTTTTCCTGGAAGTTCGATATGGGAATCCTTTCGCACCGGCAGGCGCTTCATCATATAATCAGGCGCCAATGTACGCAGGCGCGCTTTGCGATTTCTGATACTCAGCGATATTCACGCAAATTTTACCGCCCTGGAAGCGGCGCTGGCGGCCACCGAAGGCCGGTGGGATTCCGCCATTTGTCTTGGCGACATCGTAGGATACGGCCCCGACCCCAACGAAGCGCTGGATAAGGTCCGCGCGCTCGGCGCCACAATTATTCGTGGCAATCACGATAAAGCTGCGTCCAAGGAATCGGACGCCTCTGACTTCAATCCCGTTGCTCGCATTGCGGCGGAATGGACCACGAATCAGCTTCGCCCGGAAAACTTGGAAGCCTTGAAGGCTCTTCCGCCGGGTCCCTTGCAAATGGATGGGCTGACGTTTGTTCACGGCGCGGTCGCAGACGAGGATGAATATATTTTTTCACCCGCGCAAGCCCTGGGAAGCCTGCTGGAATCGCCGACGGCAATCACCTTCTTCGGCCACACTCATTTTCAAGGTGGATTTTCCTACAGCAATTCGCGCCTGGAGATGATCCAGTTGAAGCCGCACGCTGGGGCCAGCTTCGCGGCGCTGCATTTGGAACCAGAGACGCGCTATCTACTGAATCCCGGTTCCATCGGCCAGCCTCGGGATGGAGATCCGCGCGCCGCGCTGGCCATCGCCGATCTCGGCCACGAGGTCGTCGAATTCTGGCGCGTGCCGTATGATGTCGCGTCCGTGCAGGAACGAATGAAGAAAGCCGGTCTGCCCGATTCTCTGGCGCAACGGCTGGCGTTTGGCAGATAGGCTCACTTAGCGAGGTCCGCATCGATGGCCGAACCTGCTGGAACTGGAAGCGTAGCCCCCGAAGGCGGCCGCCAATTCGGCGTGGCGCTTCTGGCCGGACTCGCCGTCGTATTGCTGCTCACCGGCATCGTTTATTTCATCGCGCGTTCGGGCAGCGGAGCCTCAGCCCGCGCGCTGCCCATGGGCGCGGCCGAACAGGCCTATGCGCCGCAGGTTACGTTCAGCAATTTCAATTTGAGCCGCGCCGAAAATTTCTTGAAGCAGCAGGTGACATATGTCGATGGCATCGTCACCAACGGCGGCACGCGAACCATCGTCGCCATGGACGTGATGCTTGAATTTCACGATATTCCCCAAAATGTCATCCTGCGCGAAACGCAGCGGCTCATAACCTCCGATGGGAATCCGCTCGCCCCCGGCGCCAGCCGCGAATTTCAGCTTTCCTTTGAAAGCATTCCCGATGATTGGGACCGCCGCCCTCCGAAATTCATCATCACCGGCCTGCAACTGCAGTAGTCCTAAATTAGGTACCTCTCAAATATAGTGACTCATTTATAATCTTACGTGTGGTGGACCCTTCCGACATCAAGCAGTCCTTGGGTGCGCTGGTTTCAGCCGGTCCGGTGGAAATCCGTGAAAACGGCGCGCGACTTGCTTCGCTTGAGGATTTTCAATACGAAGTCTGCGCGCACGGCCACAGCGCGCTGCTTCATCTGTGGGGTGACGGCCGCACGCTGACGCGCCGCGTACTACGCATCGCGGATCGCACCACGTCTTTGCTCTTACTGGAAGTGGAATGTTTCGGGCGAAGCAAGCCCGATCGCCTGGAATTTTCCTGCGGTGCCTTCAAACCTCCCATCCAACTCACACGGGAAAAATTCCGTGAGCGGTTTGCTGATCTCTTGCGCGAACAATTTCCGGACGAAGAAATAGTCTCGCTTACCACCTCCGCCGACCTGGCACATTCACTCTCAACGCGCTACACGCGCGGGATCATGCGCCTGCGCACCGAAAATTGGGCCGTGCTCGCCGCCGCACCGGGCGAAAGCGCAGCCGCCATAGATGACATGCTCACATTCGGTCTGATCTGGTTTCGTCACTCGCATACCCGGGTGAAATCCGGCCGACTCGCAGGGCTCAGATTATTCCTGCCGGAAAAAATGGGCGAAGTCATCGCCCATCGCGCCCGCGCCCTGGCCAATTCAATAACAGTCGAATTTTACGAAATCAGCCCGGCCACCGGCCGCTCTCGAAGAGTGGACCCTGCGGAAATCGGAAACGTCGTCACCTGGCTTACGGCGCGCCGCGAAGTGGAAGGCGTGCTCTCCGAATCCGCGCTGCAGATTGAGCCAATTCGCAAGCTCGCGGCGGAAGCCATCACAACCAGCATCGTGCCGGGCGTGCGCGAAGTCGCCCTGCGTTTTCGCGGAGCCGAGTTCGCCCGCTGGCAGAACGGCGCGATTTTCTTCGGACTGGGCGACCACCGGCGCTTGCTCACCACTGAAACCCGGCCTGCGCTGAAACAACTCATCGTCAAGCTGATTGCCTGCAGACATCCGGCCGCCAAAGACACATCGCATCCGCTGTACCGCATGCAGGCCGAGCGTTGGCTGGAGGCGCAGGTCTCCGCCGATCCTTCCCGCGTCGATGCCCGGTTGGATCCGCGATTTCTCTACGCGCAGGTTCCCGCCTCTACGGCAGGCGACCGCGGAATTGTTGATTTGTTGGGAGTGACGCGGGAAGGCCGGCTCGCGATTCTGGAACTAAAAGCTGACGAGGATATTCACCTTGCAATGCAGGCCGCGGATTACTGGCTGCGCGTGCGCCGGCATCAGCAGCAGGACGACATCCAGCGCTACGGTTACTTTCCCGGCATCGAGCTTCGGCCGGAGCCGCCGCTACTCTTCCTCGTGGCTCCCGCCATTCGCTTTCATCCGGCTACTGGAACTTTGCTGAGTTATCTTTCGCGCGACATCGAGGTTGCCCGCGTCGGATTGGCCGAAAATTGGCGCCGAGGCCTGCAAGTTGTTCTAAGGCAATAGCGGATTCTGCGGGATTCCGAAAAAATGGGCGTAAAAAAAGAGAAGCAGCTTTGGGGTTGCCAAAGCCGCTTCCCGGGGTGTGTCCTAGAAGTGGTGTTACTACATAAGATGCGGAAACTCCGAAAAGGTTGCTCCGCCGAAATCTTTCCGAAATTTCCCCCGCAAAGCGCGCGAGGATCAACGCAAGCGGCGCGATATCAATAGAAAAGGTATTTTCGCCACTTCTCGTCCTTGTGACCGATCAGGCGCATCAATTGACGTGAAGTGTGCAAGGTAAACGGCCGCGGCCTGCGGGAAAGTTCCAGCCCCGCTTCCTCCGGTGTGCGATCGCCCTTGCGGTTGTTGCAGGTGTAGCAGCACGCCACCAGATTCTCCCAGGACGACCGCCCGCCTCGCGAGCGCGGCATCACGTGATCCAGCGTGAGCTCCGAAGCCGGAAATGAGCGCGCGCAGAACTGGCACGTGTTGTGGTCGCGCAACAGTATGTTTTTGCGAGAAAGCGCGCGTGTCTGCTGCGGAATATGCCGGTACGCCAGAAGTCGAATCACCGACGGCACCGGCACGCTTCGCGAAGCCGAATGCACCTGGGACGTGTTCAACTCTTCCGCCTGCGCCACTCCCTTCAGTAACAGGACCAGCGCGCGTCTCACCGCCGTCACGTTGATCGGTTCAAATGTCGCGTTGAGGACTAGTACTGGTTCCTGCATTACCGCGGGACGCCGCTGGCGGGATGCGCCCAGGGCACCTGTTTCGGGCGCAACTGCACCGGCTCTGGCGGCGCGCCAGGGACGATAGCTATGTTGGCCTTCGACACTCAAAATATTGGCACTCCCGGCTGCTCGGGTGCGCCGTCTGCCAGACTCCAACTCGGTACGGAGCGGGCAACGGTCACCGCAGTCACACGAGCGACACCGGCCTTGCGCAAAGCCCTCGAACAGGCGTCGAGGGTCGCGCCAGTCGCCATTACATCATCTACCAGCAGCACGTGCAGATTGTCAACTCGCGCTCCAACACGCGCTTCATATGCGCCACGCACCGCCAGCCAGCGCTCCCGGCGTGTCAGCCGCAACTTGTCCGGCCGCGGTTTCGTGCGCACCAGCAGATACGCCTTGTACGGTAGATGCAGTTTGCGCGCCAGCGGTTTTGCGATCAGCTCCGCCTGGTTGTAGCCGCGCTCGCGCAGCCGCGCCGGATGCAGCGGCACCGGCACAATCAGGTCCACACCCGCGATCTGTTCTTCGCGCGCCACAATCTCCGCGAGCCGGCCCGCAAACCACACCCCCATTGGCGCAACGGCTTCATGTTTCAGCAGCATGATCGCGCGCACCATCGGCGTGTTATACGTGGCAAAGCTGCGCGCCAGGTCGAATCCGTACGTCTCGGCGCGGCATAACCGGCACAGAATTTGCAGCGAATCCGCTACCACCGGCGAAACGATCGGTCGGCCGCAGCACGCGCACCACGGCGGCTGAATCGTCGCGAACGACGCGAGGCATTTTGCGCACACCGGCGTGCGGCTTGCCGTGTCCAGCACCGCTTCGCAAATCCGGCAGGGAGCGGGGAACACCACGGCAGCAATTGCGTTGGCAGCCGCCCGAAACGCGGCGCGTACGCTCACGGTGGATGCGCGCGGCAACGCCATAACGGCGCCGAGTGTAGCGCCGCGCACAGGTTAATTAAATAGGAAAGTAACCAACGAGGTCTGCTAGAGCTGGCCGCGTTCCTGCTTTTCCTGGCACTCGATGCAGAACTTGGCCCACGGCACCGCGTCCAGACGCTTCTGCTGCACTTCTTCTTCGCAGTTCGCGCACATGCCGTAGGTACCCGCCTTCATGCGCTTCAACGCTTCTTCGATCAGGCTCAGAAACGAGCGGTCGGTATTCGTCTGTCCGAACAGGAATTCTTTTGTGTAGGAATTGGCGGCCTTATCGGCCAGATCCACGGTGGTGTCTTCGTCCGCCGCGCGGCCTTCTTCTTCCACGCGCGCGATGGTGCGGACCAGGTCCTCGCGCTTGGCCTGCAGTTTCTTCCGGTAATTTTCTAATCGCTTTTTATCCATAACAGGGCCCCACTGACGGCGTAATTCGCGAACAACAAGCGGATGATTTTAGGCGGGGTTCAGGAAAGTGTCAAGGAAGGCTGGCGCGTATCCGTCAGCAGCGGCACGATATTGCGCTGCCCGGCTCCTGTATTTTCAATGCCGACTTTCTGGTGTTCGCGCGTTCACGGAATGTGAACGGCCTGGCTGGTTGCCGAAATCCTTCCCCCAACCACTTCCTGCATCACCTCGCGCAGCATGTAATTTCCCGGCGGAGCCTGTAGCGTCGCCTTCCCATTCACGCCGTCGTGAATGATCTGCTGCCGCGTAGCGTCTCGCAGCTGCATATCCACAATCGCTTCCGTTCCCGCAAGGAAATGGTTCTGCGTATCAAACAGCGCGGTGATGAACACCACGCGCTCATTGCGAGTCTTGTCTTCCTTTTTGAAAAACAGGCTGTGTCCATCCACATGCGCGGTAATCTTCACCGCCGATTCGCCCGTCGCCAGCGTGCCGGTTTCCGTCGTGACGTGCGTCACCATTTCATTTCGCGTATCCGTCAGCATCACTTCCCGATTCAGCTTTTGAAACATCGCCCCCGGTATTCCTTCTTTCTTCGTCGGAGCGAAATAACTCTTCCGTGCGCTGATGGAAATGTCGTGCTGCCCTGGGACTTTCACTTTCAACTCGTGAAGCGAGCCATTTTCCTTCACCACGTCCGGAGAAAATCCCAGCACGTACGAGACTTCCGGCAGTTCCGCGATTTCTCGCAGACCGCCCATAATATCGTTGCTGTTGTGGAAGAATTTTCCGCCCGTCCCGTCCGCAAGCGCCGCAAGTGGATCATTTGAAACTTCTTTTTCAAGCAATGCCAGATCCTGCGCGTAAGCGGTCACATTCGGTGTAGGCAGAAAGTTATTGCTGCCGTTCGCGTCGGCGTCCGCTACCTCCTCGGGATCGTTATCGGCAAACAGACCCTTCGCATCTATGGTGTTGATCACAATTCCGTTGCGAAGCGCTGCTTCAATCATTCTGTCTTGCAGGATTTGAATGGGCCGCGTTTCTGAAAAAAAGCCCGACGAACCCATAATCAACGTCCGCCGTCCCGGCATTTTTCCCATGTAGCGAATCACGTCGCCCAGCACGGAGAGTGAATCTTCGCCGAACTCCTCCGCGATTTCTAAAACGAAATCAGCTCTGGACGTCACAAGATTTGTACAGTCCTGGCTACCGGGGCCATTGGCGGCGCTTGCCCCCGTCTGACCGCAGGCACCACAGGCAATCGCCTGCTGGACGGCTAAATCGAACGCGTCACTGTGCTCGAACCGAAAACGAGAGATCTCATACGCCTGCTCAGGCGTGATGTTCGGGCAAGTTCCCATTGCCGGCTTGCGAATATGCGACATCACGTTTTTCAGGGCATTCAGCAGTTGTTCTTTGTTGCTCGTAAATTGCTGCGTCACCGTCGCCGATGCGGTGAAAACTCCCGCGCGGTCCGTTTCCGCCATGTTCTTTCGCACGAACGACATCGCCGCATTGCGGACGTAGTACAGATTCCCCGCGGTCATATTCTTATCGTCAAAATACATCCCGATATAGCGTGGCTTCGGCAGCGCAGGCGGAGTTGCCGGCTTTTCCGGAAGTTTGCCGTCCACTAGAGCCGCTGGCGCGGGCGGATGCGCCAGTTCAACATCGAAGTACGTAACGTTCTGCTGTTTGCCTTCGTCGAAAACCTGAAAATCCTCGCGCTTCAGCCCTTTCACCACATTGCCATGCGAATCGCGCACCACCACCGGCACGGGCACCATTGTGGATTTCACGCGAATCGCGTTTGCATCCTGGGGAATATATTCCTGGCTGTAAATTTTGATTTCTTGCGTGAAAGGCCCCGGTGTGTTCTGGGCCGGCGCTTGCTGCGCTTGCCCATGCAACATAACCACTGCGAGCAGGCAGAGCAGCACCAGCGTGACGGCTCGCGCCGCGCGGCCCGAACTTGTGAGTTGCATATTCATTGAATTCGCACCGGCTGGCTGGTTGCCGAAATCCTCCCTCCGACCACTTCCTGCACCACTTCGCGCAGCACGTAATTTCCCGGCGGAGCCTGCAGCGTCGCCTTCGCGTTCACGCCGTCCTTCTGAATCTGCGCGCGCGTCTCATCCTTCAACTGCATATCCATCACCGCCTGATTGCCCGCCAGGAAATGCCCGTGCGTGTCGAACAGCGCGGTGATGAAAATGATCCGCTCGTTCCGCGTCTTGTTGTTTTCTTTCTTGAACGACAGGCTATGCCCATCAACATGCGCGGTAATCCGCAGAGCCGATTCACCCGTCGCCAGCGTCCCAGTTTCCGTCATCACTCGAGCGGACATTTGGTTCAGCGTGTCCGAGCCCATCACCTCTTTATTCAGCCTTTCATATTTCACGCCCGGCGCGGCTTCCTGCTTCGTCGGTACGAAATAACTGGGTCGCGCGTCGATGTGCAGGCCGTTCTGGCCGGGGACCTTTACCTTAATGGAGCGTTTCGCGCCATTCATCCTGGACTCGTCAGGATTAAATCCGACCACGTAGGAAACTTCCGGCAGCTCGGCCAATTGGCGAACTCCCTCATCGAGGTCATTGCTGTTATGAAAGAATTTTCCGCCCGTACCCTGCGCCAGCGCCGCCAAAGGATCGTCCGCCACTTCTTTTTCCTGAATCGGCTTGTCCTGCTGATACATGGCAAGCGTTCCCGCCGGAATTATGGGCACGTCATTCGCTAGGTCAGCAGGATCGTACGGCGCAAAAAGTCCCTTGGCATCAATTGTGTTGACGACAACGCCATTTTTCAGCGCTCGATCAATCATCATGTCTTGATCGTGTTGAACATTCTCAGAATCCGAAAAGAATCCCGAGGACGCCATGATCAATGTGCGTCGGCCAGGCATTTTCCCCATGTAGTGGATGACGTCGCCGAGCACTCCTAAAGAATCGCGAGCAAACGATTCCGACAGGGAAAGAACCTGATCGCCAAGCGTTTGCACAAATTGAACGCACATCGCGTAACTCAAGCCTGTGCACTTTTTGCAGGCGTAGGCCTCTGCGACCGCAAGATTCAGCGCGTCCGTCGGTTCGTATCTGAAAAGCGACATCGTATATGCCTGATATGGCGTTATATTCGGACACTTGTCGATCGTCGCCTCTCGTTTGTGCGTCTGCAACTGGCTCAGCGCATCGAGCAACTGCTGCCTATTGCTCGTGAACTGCTGAGTCACCGTCGCCGAAGATGTGAAAACACCGACACGGTCGCTCTCTTCCATATTTTTCGTGACGAAGTCCTCCGCGGCCTTTCGCGCGTAGGCCATATCCCCGACGAGTAACGTGTTATCGTCGAAATAGAATCCCAGGTATCGGGGAGGAGCCGCGGGCGCTGGCGACGGTGCGGAAGGTCGCGACGGAAGCTCTGCGGTGGCTGTGGGAGCTGGCGGGTGCGACAGCTCCATATCAAAGTAAGTGATGTTCTGCTGCTTGCCTTCGTCGAAAACCTGAAAATCTTCGCGCTTCAGCCCTTTCACCACATTGCCATGCGAATCGCGCACCACCACCGGCACAGGCACCATCGTGGACTTCACTCGAATCGCATGCGCATCCTGCGGAATATATTCCTGGCTGTAAATTTTGATTTCTTGCGTGAAAGCAGCCGGCGTGTTCTGCGCCCCAGCATTTTGCGGGATAGTTTGCTGCGGCTGCTGTCCCTGTCCCCGCAGCAATGGCACAGTGACAACGCTCAGCAAGGCCAAAATCAAAATATCTCTCGTCCGCATCAGGGCTCACCTCGCACATCAAATTCCGCTGCGATTCGCGGATTTCTCGCACAGCATGATCACAACCGAAAAACGGGGCCCGCCCAAGGGACGGCTTGCCTACTGGCTCCTATGAAGCTACACCCACTTCACGGGTTGCCCGATAACCGCGAAGTATATCGCCAAATCAACCCATCCGCCGCGAGCATGTTGCTTGTTGATGATGAAGTATATCTGCACACCGGCCTCGCTGCACCGGGTGAGTTTGTAGCCTCTTCTCTTGTATTCACACATACCTTGTGCCACCGTTGTGCGCGCCAGGACAGCCGAAAACAGGCGCAACGGATGGTGCACGTGAATCGTCGCAACAACCCTTTTTCGCGCTCGCACATCCGAAATGGCAGGCCTGAAGTATGTCCCCGGGGTTTTTCCGACTTCGCTCTTAGGGAGCCATCGTGCGCATCCAGCGCCTTCTGAAGCCGGGCCTGATCTGGCTGGCCGCTGTCGCCTCGGTCTTCGCCCAGTCCGCGCCGCCTCCACCACCTCCGCCGCAAGCCGCAGCACAAGCTCCGGTCTTGCGCGTCACGACGCGCATGGTGCAGGTGAATGTGATCGTTCAGGATAAAGAGGGCAACCCGATTAGCGGCCTCACGAAAGACGATTTCACCGTGCTCGATAAAGGCCAGCCACAGAAAATTGCGTACTTCGCAGAACAGGATTCTCACCCGCAGCCTGTGGCCACACTCACTGCCGCAACCACAGCGCCATTTCATTCCTTTTCCAACCGCACCGCAACTGGTTCGCCTTCTTCGGCGAGCGTTAGCGTGATTCTGCTCGACGCGCTCAACATAGATTGGGATCGCGGTTCCATGCCGTTTCCGTATTCTCGCAATCAGGTGATCAAATTCATCAAGAAGATGCAGCCAGGCGATCAGGTCGCCCTCTACCTGCTCACACCTTCGCGGCTCTACATGCTCCATGATTTCACCAGTGATTCCGCAAACTTGCTTGAAGTGCTGAATGGTGTCGACAAGACAAAAACCGCACACGATCCTGAAGCAGCAGCGGCACAAATCCAGCACAAGCGGCTGGAAAAGGAAGCGACCGACGCCTTCGCCGCCTCGAACGCCTACTACAAAGGAGATCGTCCAAACAAGGTCGCCGCCACTATGGAAGGGATGAAGGCAATCGCCGCGCGGCTCGCGAAATTTCCCGGCCGCAAGAACCTGATCTGGATTTCCACCGCGTTTCCGATTCAAACCGGCTCCGCCGTCGGCAGTCACGGCGATGTGCACAATTACGGCGGCGCAATATCAACTCTCGGCCAGGTGTTGAGCAATGCCGATGTTGCCATCTATCCCGTCGATGCGCGCGGTCTGATTGCACCGAGCGTATTGGATGTCATAAATGGCAGCCAGGGCGGCCGCGCTCCCGGCATTTCAGCCGCCGCGCCCGACGATCGTCCGTTCCAAACCATGCTGGAGGTCGCCGCGGCCACCGGCGGCCACGCCTTCTTCAACACCAATGACATCAGCGGCTCCATCCGCAAGGCCATTGACGATTCCCGCGTCACCTACGTCATCGGCTACTATCCCGACCACAACAAATGGGACGGCAGCTACCGGGAAATTACCGTGAAGGTCGAGCGGCCCGGCGCACAGTTGCGCTATCGCAAAGGCTACTTCGCCACAGAGGAGGGATCGAAGACCGTCGACGAACAAAAGCAAATTCTCTCCACCGCGCTTTCGAGTCCGATCCAGTTGCTCGATCTTGGCCTGGAGCTGCAGATCGACGGTACGGACACTCCCGGCGCGAGGCAGATTCGCGCGCACATTCGCATTCTGCCGGGCCAAATGCAATTTCAGCCGGCCGGCGATCGCTTTGCCGATAGCGTTGAGGTCGCCTGGTCGGAACTCTCTGCCGACGGCCGCGTCGTGGGGCGCGGTGCGCACGCATTCGGTCTGAAGCCCACGCAGCAAGGCCTGGACGAAATCGCGCAAAAAGGCCTGACGTTTTCCGAGCGCGTTAGCGTGAAAAATGATGCGACAGAAATGCGTCTCGTCGTCCGCGACGTCGGCAGCGGTGCGATGGGGACGGTCAATGTGCCCCTGCGCGATGTTTTTTCGCAAAATCCGCCGCCCGTCCCGCCAAAGAAATAGACAGCCCTCTGCTTCTCACCCTCTTTGCCCCTTGGTTGCCCCACCCGAACACGGCTGTTAGAATTGATGTCTCTTTCATCGCGCAAGGCTTTTCCAATGTATGTGGGTGCAGTTCTCTAGCAGCAGCCGTCCAGTTTAATGGCACGGGGAGGAAGCTTGCCTAACTACGATCTGGTGATCATCGGCAGCGGGCCGGGAGGTTACGTCACCGCGATTCGCGCCGCGGAGTGGGGATTGAAAGTCGCCGTTGTCGAAAAAGATGGATTCCTCGGCGGCACCTGCCTTCACGTCGGCTGTATTCCCACAAAGGTACTTCTCCACACCGCCGACGTCCTCGACGAACTGAATCATGCGAGCGAATTCGGCATCGACGTGAAGGATTTCAAGCTGAACTGGCCCGCGCTGCTCGACCGCAAAAACAGAATCGTCAATAAACACGCCAAGGGCATCGAATTTCTTTTCAAGAAGCACAAAATTGAGACGGTGACCGGCTGGGGCCGTGTCGCCGGGCTCGGCCGCGTTTCCGTCGAAAAAGACGGCAAAACCACCGAACTCACTGCGAAATACATCATTCTCGCCACCGGCTCAGGCGCGCGTTCGCTGCCCGGCGTCACGATTGACGGCAAAAATATCCTTAGCAATATCGAAATTCTGCAACTCCCGAAAGTGCCGAAGTCGCTCATCATCGTCGGCGCGGGCGCCGTGGGCGTCGAATTCGCATCCTTATTCAACGCCTTCGGTTCGGAAGTCACCATGCTCGAAATGCTGCCGCGCATCGTGCCTCTGGAAGACGAAGAAATTTCGCCCGTCCTGCAGAAAGCCTTCACCAAGCGCGGGATCAACATCCAGACCGGCGCAAAGGTGCAGACGGTCACTTCCGATGCGAAGGGAGCCACCGTCGCCTTCACCGATTCCAGCGGCAAGGCGCAGAAAATCACCGCGGAAAAGATTTTGATCGCCGTCGGCCGCGCGCCCAAGACGGAAAATCTCGGCCTCGAAAAAACTAAAGTGAAAATCGAGCGCGGCTATATCAACGTCGGCCCCTACATGGAAACCGGCGAGTCCGGCCTTTACGCCATTGGCGACATCGTCGCCGGCATGCCGCAACTCGCGCACGCCGCTTCGTGGGAAGGCATGAGCGCGGTCGGCAAAATGTCCGGCCACCACGTTCCGCCCATCGAGCGCTCGCACATCCCCGCGTGCACCTATTGCGAGCCGCAAATCGCCAGCGTCGGCCTCACGGAAAAAGCCGCGCGCGATGCGGGCTACAAAGTGAAAATCGGCAAATTCCCGTTCCTGGGAAACAGCAAGTCCACCATTCTGGGCCAGCATGACGGCTTCATCAAAGTCGTCGCCGATGAGACCTACGGCGAAATCCTCGGCGTGCATATCATCGGCCCCCTCGCCACCGAAATCATCGCCGAAGCGGTCACGGCAATTCAGATGGAAGCTACGATCGACGACATGCTGGCCATGGTCCACGCGCATCCCACGGTGTGGGAAGCGATGGGCGACGCGTTTGCCGGTGTGCGCGGCTGGTCCATCAACGCGTAACCTGAAACGATTCGGCATGAACGCAAAGCAAGAATGCTGGCAACTTGATCTTGGCCTGATTCCATACGCGGATGCATACGCGCTCCAGCAGCGCGTTGTCGCCGCCCGCAAGGCCGCTCTGATCCCCGATGTTCTCCTGCTTTGCGAACATCCTCACGTCATCACCCAGGGACGCAACGGCCGCGCCGAACATTTGCTCGCACCTGCGGCGCTCCTGCAGCAAATGGGCGTGGAATTTTACGAAACCAGCCGCGGTGGGGACATCACCTATCACGGCCCCGGCCAAATCGTCGCCTATCCGCTTCTGAATCTCGCCGAAATTCGCCGCGATGTCGGCTGGTACGTCCGCCAGCTCGAAGAAGCCATGATTCGCATCACCGCTGATTACGGCCTCGCCGCGCGCCGCGTCGAAAAACGCACCGGCGTCTGGGTGGACGTCGCCGCGCCCAGCGGCGGCCCCGGCGGACGAAATGACGAAGAAAAAATCGGCGCGATCGGCGTGCACCTCAGCCGCTGGGTCACATCGCACGGCCTGGCTTACAACGTGAACACGGATCTGCGGTATTTCGATCTGATCGTGCCCTGCGGCATCGCCGGAAAGCGCGCCACTTCGCTCGCAAAATTACTCGGCCGCGAAATGAATTTCGCCGAAGTTTCAGCCCGGCTCGCGCAGCATCTTGGCGAATGTTTCGGCCGCGCACTGCGCGCCACGTCGCTCGCGGACCTTCAGGAAGCTCTCGCGAACGCTGAAACACCGGTCACAGCGGCCTAATCGCCGAGCTTTTCGCGGTGCGGTTCTGGGTTACACTGCTGGAGTTGTATTTCAAAGTTTCGGCCGGGTGAACGGCTACGGGGAACGCATGGCGTCTTCACTGAAACGCGAACAATTTCTCGACCTTTATTACTACATGCGGCTCAACCGGTCTCTGGAAGACCGGCTCGTCAATCTTTTCCGTCAGAACAAAGTCGTCGGCGGACTCTACGGCAGCCTCGGCCAGGAAGGCACTTCGGTCGGCACCGCCTATGCTCTCGGCCCCAATGACTGGATCGCGCCCATGATTCGCAACGTCGGCGCGCTGCTCGTCCGCGGATTCAAGCCGCGCGACATTTTTATGCAATATATGGCGCGCTATGACTCGCCGACGCAGGGGAAAGATGGCACCAGCCACTTCGGCGACCTGAAAGTCCGCCACGTCGTTTCCCCTATTTCTATGCTCGGCGATTTGATTCCCGTGATGACCGGCGTCGCCATGGCCGGCCGCTACCTCGGCCAAAAAATCGTGGCCATGACGTGGATCGGCGACGGCGGCACATCCACCGGCGCGTTCCACGAAGGAATGAATCTCGCTGCGCAGCAAAAAGCTCCCTTCGTTCTTGTGATCGAAAATAATGGCTGGGCGTACTCCACGCCGGTCAGCCGCCAGGTCCCGCTGAAAGATCTCGCCGATCGCGCGAAAGCCTACGGCATTGACAGCATGATCGTGGACGGAAATGACGTTGTCGCGGTTTACGACACCACGCGCAGAGCCGTCGAACAGTGCCGCGCAGGCGATGGGCCTGTCATCATCGAAGCGAAGACGATGCGTATGCGCGGCCACGCGCAGCACGACCCGGCCGAATATGTTCCCAGGGAAATGTTCGCGTACTGGAAAAAACTAGATCCCGTCGAGCGCTACGAAAAATATCTCACGGAAAATAAATTGTGGGATGAAAAGGCGCACAAGCAAATTGACGACCGCGTTGACCGCGAACTGACCGAAGAACTCGAAATCGCCGAAAATTCTCCGCTGCCTCCTGCCGAAGAAGCTTCGACCGGCGTTTACTGCGAGGGCTGCCACGAAATCGAAGCCATCTGGAAGCGGCCCAAATCCGAAGTCATGCCGCCGAAATCCAGCGTCGCGCCGGTTTGGAGCGTCGCGATTCCGGGCGATGGCGACGGCGCGCAATCCAAATCTGCCAGCTCGGCCGTCGTCACCACCATGGCGGAGCATTTCCCCGCCGGCGCTAAATCCCCCGGCAACGGCGCTGGGACGAAAACCGCATCGAAGTCCGGATCAAAACCCGCGCCGAAATCAGCCAGACCTGCCGCCAAAAAGACCATGGCGCGAAAGGGGCGTGGCTGATCATGTCGCCCACAAAAACAACTGCTGCCGTCGAATCGAAACAAGTCACGTTTCTGGAAGCCATTCGCCAGGCGCTCTTTGAAGAAATGGAGCGCGACCCAACCGTCGTCATGATCGGCGAAGACATTGGCGTCTACGGCGGCGCGTTCAAAGTCACCGCTGGACTGCTCGAACGCTTCGGCTGGGAGCGCGTGATCGATACGCCCATCAGCGAAACCGCGATCATCGGCGCCGCCGTCGGCATGAGTTATTTGGGCCTGCGCCCCGTCGCGGAAATGCAGTTCATTGATTTCATCGCCTGCTGCTTTAATCAGCTCACAAATTTCGCCGCGAAATCGCACTATCGCTGGGGCGCGCCCGCGCCGATCGTGGTCCGCGGCCCGAGCGGCGGCGGAATTCACGGCGGCCCTTTCCATTCGCAAAATCCGGAAATGTATTTCACCCACACACCGGGGCTGAAAGTGATTTACCCCGCCACGGCGTATGACGCGAAGGGGCTGATGAAATCCGCGATCCGCGATAACAATCCCGTGCTTTTCTTCGAGCACAAATTCCTGTATCGCCGCATCAAGGAAGAATTGCCGGAAGGCGATTACACCGTGCCCATCGGCAAAGCCTCGGTGCGGCGCGAAGGCCGCGACCTCACCATCATCAGCTACGCCGCCATGCTGCACACTTCGCTGGAAGCCGCCGAAACACTGGCGCGCGAAGGTATCGAATGCGAAGTGGTGGACCTGCGCACGCTGCTCCCGCTCGATAAGGAAACCATTCTGAAGAGCGTGGTGAAGACGAACAAGCTTTTAATCGTTCACGAAGATACGCGCACCGGCGGCATCGCCGGAGAAATCGCCGCCATCGTCTGCGAAGGCGCGTTCGATCAGCTCGATGGCCCTGTCATGCGCGTAACTTCTCTCGATACTCCGGTGCCGTATTCGCCGCCGCTCGAGGAACAGTTTCTGCCCAACACCGAAAAGGTGGTTGCCGCGGCGCGCGACCTGGCGAAATATTAGTTATTCTGGAGAAGACTGGATTCGGAACAGGAGACACACATGGCCGTTGACGTCATCATGCCCCAGATGGGGGAAAGCATTTTTGAAGGCACGATCACCAAGTGGCTGAAGAAGCCCGGTGACAAGGTCGAGCGCGACGAACCGCTCTTTGAAATTTCCACTGACAAAGTGGACGCCGAAATCCCCGCGCCCGCCGCCGGCGTCCTGAAGGAAATTAAAATCAACGAAGGCCAGACAGTTCCGATTCAGACTGTCGTCGCGGTCATCGATGCCGCTGGCTCCGCCGCCGCTGCGCCTGCCCCCGCAAAACCAGCCGCCCCCCCGAAGCAGGAAGCTCCCGCTCCCGTGGCGGCAAAACCTGCCGCGCCGGCGAGAACCCCCGAACCGGCAGCACCGAAGAGCGCCCCAGCCGCGGCTCCTGCGCAGACATCCGCGCCGGTCAGCCGTCCTTCTGCGGCCCCGCCTCCTCCGCCATCAGCCGAACCGGAAAATGGCAAGCGCATCCATAGCTCTCCGCTCGTTCGCCGCCTGGCGCGCGAAAGCAATATTGATCTGACGCAGCTTTCCGGCACAGGCGCCGGCGGGCGCATCAGCAAGAAAGATATTCAAGCCGCCATCGCTTCCGGCGCCGGCAGATCCTCTGCCGGAACGGCTGCTCCGCCAGTGCGTCCTTCCGCGCCGCCTCCGCCTTCGACGGGCGCCGCTGCGGTGCAGGGCGCCATCGAATCCGCCGTTCCACGCGAACGGATTTATTTCGGCCAGTATGAAGTGCAGCCCATGTCCGTGATGCGCCAGAAGATTGCGGAGCACATGGTCGCGTCCAAGCGCGTTTCGCCGCACGTGTATTCGGTGGACGAAGCGGACATGAGCGTCGTTTCCGCCGCGCGCGCGAAGTATAAGGGCGAATTCGAAACGCGCTACGGCGCCAAACTCACCTTCATGCCTTTCTTCATGCGCGCGTGTGTCGAAGCGTTGCGCGCTTTCCCGTCGGTCAATTCGTCCGTGGATGGCACGAACATGGTGCTGCACCGCGAAATCAACCTCGGCATCGCCGTCTCGCTCGATAACGGATTGATTGTGCCGGTCGTGCGCAACGCGGAAGAGAAAAATTTCCTGGGCCTCCAGCGCGCGGTCAACGATCTTGCCGAGCGCGCCCGCACGAAAAAACTCAAGCCGGAAGAAGTGCAGGAGGGAACTTTCGCCATCACGAATCCGGGCGTTTACGGCGGCCTGATGGGATTGCCGGTCATCAGCCAGCCCAACGTGGCCATTCTCGGTGTCGGCGCGATTCAGAAGCGGGTGGTGGTCATCGATGACGCCATCGCCATCCGCCCCATGGTCTATCTCACGCTCTCCTACGATCACCGCGTCGTCGACGGAGCCACCGCCCACCAGTTCATGGGCAAGCTGAAGTCCGTTCTCGAGGAATGGAACGAGCCGCTGATCTGAAGATTGGCAAACAATTAGCCGCAGAGACACAGAGAAAGCTCTAAATCGCCGTTTCTCAATATTTTCTCTGTGCTGCTTTTCCTCTGTGCTCTCTGTGTCTCCGTGGTTATCCGTTTATTGAAGTAGCGGCCGCAACTGATACGCCCACGCCGGCAGCCGCGAGAGCGGCACCACCTGGATTTTCTTTTCTCGCAGCAGCCCGGTCACAAACTGGTGCCGTTCGTTCCCCTCCGGCCTCGGCTCCACCTCCGTCACCGCCGCGAATTCCGTCTTTTCCGTTTTCGCGCGGATCGCATCGGCCGTGTACGCCAGCACCTTTGCCTGCGCCGGATCTCGTGACAGCGCCAGCGAGTGGATGAATCCACGCGTGCCGTTCCGCCGGTAGGTGTAGTCCAGCCGCAGTGGATCGCCCGGAAACGTGTAGCTCCCCACGCGCACGCTGCGCTCAAGCTTCTGCCACAACCCCGCCGTACGGAAAATTTGATTCGCCTTCGCGCGAATCTCGCTCCGGCTCCCGGCGGCGTGCGTCGCCGTCGCGCGCGCGCGATGCGGCGCCACCTGGCTCGCGTACAGCCGCTCAAGTTCCGTATCCATGTCCTCCGCCAGCAGCCCCGTCTGCGGGCTGAGCTGCACAGAGCTGGAAAGCGTTTGCCCCAGCTTTGCCACCCACGCGGCAAGTTCACCGCGGTGCTCGCCCAGCGTATCCTCAAAAAACGGCCCAAATCCGCGCAGCAGATTTTCGTCCGCCGCCGGATGCAGCCGGCGAATCCGCGCGAACTCCGATTCTTCTTCCACCAACCGCACGCGGAACCGCCCGTTTGCCGGATCGTGGATCACCACGCCGATGTTCACCCATTCATCCCTCACCAGGTTCGGCATGTACCGGATGATTTGATATGCAAAGGGATTCGCGCCCTGCCCCTGAATCGTTTCATTCATGTGTCACTTCCAGTTGGGAAATGGTTGCCGTGAAGATTTTCTCGCCTGCTCGATCTGTTCGCGTACGTGCGTGCGCCGCCGCTCCAGCCGATCCAGCATGCCGTATAGCGCGTCAATTTCGTAATCGTACCACTCCGGCGGAATCTGCTTCGCCGCCGCATCCAGATCGCCCGCGCCGATTTTTTTCTCCAGCCGCGCGAGCCATTTTTCAAATGACGCGAGCGACGTCACCGAAGAATACACGCGCTGGCGGGCGTACAAGCCTCGCAACGGCGCATCCGGAAAATTCCATTCGCCCGCGTTGAAGCAGAATCCCTGGTCAATCATCGTGGCCCGGTAACTGGAGCGCCCAGATTCGCGAAAGAAAACGGTCTGCCGGCCATTTGTGTTGCACGTCCACTTATCGAACGCCAGCATCCCCAGAAAATCGTCCTGGTTTTCCACCAGCGCCATCGTTTCGTCCGGCAAGAAATCGAATACAGGCGTTTCCGCCGGATCGCCAGGATAGAGTGATCCGAATTGCAGTCCGGCCTGACACGGTGTTCGCGATGTTCCAACTTGCATCACGAGCTCGTCGGTCAGGCGTATTAATTCCTGTTCCACTTCGACCACGCCAAATGGCGCCGTCGGCAACCCCAATCTCGACGCCAACGCTGTACCCAGCACTTCGTTCGCCAATATCCTTCTGTGCTGCGGATTATTTTGGAACTTCACCACGTAGTAGCAACCATCCGAGCACCGCATCAGATGCGCTTGCGCGCCGCCGCGCATGCGACGGATGTGTTCCACTGCTCGAAGCATTGGGCAAGATGCTATCTCCTGTTTCTTTGTAGTTCAAGTAACCGCGAGATAATACAACGTGCATAGAAAAAAGATGCCCGGGGATACGTCCCGGGCATCCGTCAATACCGAACTTCTCGAAAAACTCTTACCGCCGCCGCTTTGCCTTCCGCGCCGGCTTTTTCTTCGCCACCTTCTTTGCCTTTCGCTTCGGAGCGGACTTCTTGCGCTTCGGCTTCCGCGCGGACTTCTTTGCGCGTCGTGCTTGCTTCGCTCGCGCCGCGGGCTTGGGAGGCGCAGGCGGAGCCATGGACGTGCCCGGCCTTTCCTCCACGATCAGCTCCTCGGTTTCTTCCTCGATAAGATCGTCGCCTCCAGCATCATCTTCTTCTTCGAATCCCGGCAGTTCGTTCTCTTCGGCGTCGTCGTCCATGCGAAAATTCATGTGATCCTCCATCCCCTAGGAGCGTTTCGTCCGGCATCCCGGCGGCGTTGAATCCCTCGCGTGGTTACTTAACGAACTCCAGCGCCTTTGTCAAGCAGGGAAGTGATCGCCGCGAGGCAAAGATGTGTCTCGACGCGCCGGCGCGTTGCCTTATTTCCGTCGCACGTACCAACCTGTATCATGTTGATAAATAAAGCGTTACAGACGTTCATCCAAGCGGATTCTAGTGCCCCTTCGGCGGCAGGATCATCAGCTGATCCCCCACTTGCAGCGGCCGCGTGAATAGAAACCGGTTCCCGGCGCGCAGCGCCTCAGCCGTGGTGTGATACGCCTGGGCGATCGACCACAATGTCTCACCTTGCTTCACTTTGTACACCACCGTCCCCGGCGGTTTTCCGTTCGCCGGGTTCCCGGCGGATGCCACGACTTCCGGTTTCGCCACAGGCTTCACTGCCGGGGCAGCTGTCGGTTTCTGCGCATGTGCCGCCGTCGCAACCTGCTGCCCGCCCGGATAAATCCTCAGCTGCATCCCGCGCGTCAGCTTGCCCGCTTCCAGATGATTCCACTTTGCAATCTCGCTTGGCGTCACGCTGAATTGTTCCGCGATGCTGCCCATCGTGTCCCCGCGCCGCACGCGGTAATAGGTCAGCTTGCCGGTAATCACTTCCGCCTTTTCCGCGGGAATGATGAGCTTCTGCCCGACCTCCAACGTCTTGTGGTTGTCGAGCCCGTTTGCGTCCGCGATCGCCGCGGCGGTCACGTGATATGTGCGCGCGATCTGCGCCAGAGAATCGCCTTCTTGGACCAAATGCCTGCGCCAGGTGACCCAGTGCTCCGGAGGAATATCCGCAATTCCGTCCAGAAACCGCTGCGCTGTTCCCGCCGGCAGCTTCAATTCAAAATTCGGATCGTTCGGCGTCACTGTTCTCAGCAACGAAGGATTCAGCGCGCGCAACGTATCCACGTCCACATCGATCGTCTCTGCCACGAGCCGCAGGTCAATCGGCTCTCCGGGTTTCACGCGATCCGTCTCCGGAAACGGTTCCGGCGTCACCGAAATTCCATACCGCGCCGGGTCTTTGGCGATCAGCGTCAGCGCCAGAATGATCGGTACGTAGTTCTTCGTTTCCTTCAGCAGCTCGTTCCGCCGGTACAATTCCCAAAAATCCGCGTAACCCGTGCGCTCGATCGCCTTTTGCACATTGCCCGGCCCGGTGTCATACGCGGCCATGGCCAGATACCAGTCGCCGAATTCGTCGTAAAGGTCGCGCAAAAATCTCGCCGCCGCCCGCGTGGATTTCTCGGGATCTTCCCGGTCGTCCACCCACCACGTCCGCTGCAAACCGTATTCCCGTCCGCGGTCCGCCACGAATTGCCACATCCCCACAGCGCGCTGATGTGAAACCGCCGTCGGTATAAACGCGCTCTCCGCCTGCGCCAGGTAAATCAAATCCTGCGGCAATCCTTCTTCCCGCAGCACGCGCTCGATCATCGGGCGGTACGCGCCCGCGCGCCGCAAACCCGTTTCCACAATCGCGCGCCCGCGCGGCGTCTGGAAAAAATTCAGATACGTCAGCACATACTCATTCACCGTCAGCGGGAAATCGTGCTGCACCGCCGAAAGCTCCACCGCCGCCGTCGCCGCCAGCTTCGGATCCATCGTTCCTGCTGCGGGCACCGCGAGCTCGGGTATTTCGTCAATCGTCGCCGTCTCCGCCTTCTGCTCCGAAAATCCGTCGCCCTCCCGGAACGCGGCAAATTCCTCGCTGCTCACCGTCTCCACAATGTGGTGATACATCCCCGCCACGCGCGCGTCGTTGTTCAGGTCCAGCCCGCTGCCCAGCAGCGTGTCCAGCGCCAGATCGAATTCCTGCCGCGCTTTCGAAAGGTGTCCCGCGTGGTAATCCTGCTGTCCCGCTTCGAACGCCCACTGCGAATAGGAAAGGATCGTGTCCACGGCGGAAGGCGGTGCGGGTTCCAGGAATTTCATTCCCTCTGGAAACGCGGTCAGCGGAAGCTCTGTGTACGCAGGCGGCGTGGCCGGCTTTGCTTGCTCGGCCACCTGAGTCGGCGGCGGCGCGGGCGGAGTCACCTGCACCGCGTGCTTGGCGGCATCATCGCAGCCGAGGCAGGCCGCCAGACAGACCGCTGCCCCCAGCCACAGAACACCAATCGGCTTGATAGTTCCTAGTTTCACGCAGCCCAAATCCCCAATTTGTTCCGAAGTACCCTGTTTCCGATATTTTAGACGATCGAGCCGGCTATCTGGTTTGACCGTCAGCACATGCTAGGCCGGGCCCGCAACCTGGGTCAACTAAGAACAGCGGGATATAGGTGCCGGATTCCAAACAGGAAGTACCGCTCGACGGACGGGTACCGCAGCTCAGTAGGGCGTTGCCACCGTCGGCGGCCGGAAAACAAATGCGATAACGATGTTCGACCGAATGTTTTGTCCCTGCAGGCTCGCCGGCGCGAATTGCCAGTTTTTCACCGCCGCCATCGAGTGATCGTTCATTGGCTCAAATCCGTGCACCACCTTCGTAAGGCCCGGCTTCCCGTCCGGACTGACGGTCACCTGCAGCACCACTGTCCCTCCAGTCCGCCGGCCGTTCACATCCACCGGGAACTGCGCCGACGTAATCTCGACCGGAACATCCGGTCCGGATCCGCCCCCGCCCCCGGGCAGCGTCAGCTGCGTCGGCCCAACGTACGGACAGAAGAAGATTGCCACGGTGACGTGCGATGCAACCGCGTCCGCCCCCATCATCGCCGGAGAGAATTGCCACGACCGCACGGCGGCTTCAGACTTCTCCGTCACGGACGCCAGGTCGTGCAGAACTTCCACATCCTGCACCCTGCCGGATTTGCTCACGACCACGCGCAGTTCGACCATGCCGACTGCTGTGCTGTTGAACGGAACGCCGATGCTGCCGGCGGAAACAATCGCGGCGGGATGAAAAATTGGATCGGCGCTGCTGCGCAGGCTGACGAGGGCGAGCGCGACGCTGCCCGCAAGTACCGCGGCGGCGATGGTAGATCGATTCGCCATACCCAAATCTTAAGCATGATTCACGCGCCGTGACAATAGAACCAATCCTCTACGCTTACGCCAGCGCCTGCCGCAAATCCTCGATCAAATCCGCGGCGTCTTCCAGGCCAATCGAAACGCGCACAGTTCCGGGTTGCACTCCCGCGCCCGCCAATTCCTGCTTGGACATTTTGTAGTGCGAGGTATAAATCGGCAGCACCGCCAGCGATTCCACTCCGCCCAGGCTTGCCGCCATCAGAAACAGCCGAGACCGGTCACAGAATCGCCGTGCCGCCGCGAGGCCGCCCTTCAAATCAAACGCCATCATCGCGCCGAAATCTTTCATCTGTCGCTTCGCCAATTCATGATCCGGATGCGACGCCAACCCGGGATAATGCACGCGCGAGACCTTCGGATGCCTCGCCAGGTATCGCGCCACGACCTTTGCCGTTTCGCACTGTCGCCGCACGCGCGGCTCGAGCGACTTCATCCCACGAATCAGCAAATACGCGCCTTCGGGATCCATCGAGCCGCCGAGATAAATGATCGTCTGCCGGACCTTGTCCACCAGCGATTTCTTCCCCGCCACCGCCCCGCCGATCAAATCCGAATGCCCGCCCAGATACTTCGTCGTGCTGTGCGCTACCAGATCGAATCCCATCTCCACCGGCTTTTGCAGCGCCGGCGACGCAAAAGTATTGTCCACAATACTGATCAGCCCAAAGCGTTTTGCCAGCGCCGCCGCGCGTCGCAAATCCACCAGCCGCAGCGTCGGATTCGTCGGCGTTTCAATGTACAGCGCGCGCGTCTTGTTGTTCACCAGTTCTTCCACGCCGGCCAAATTATTTTCGACGTGGTTTACCTTGATCCCAAATCGCGGCAGCACATCGCGCATCATGCGATACGTTCCGCCGTAAAGTTGCCGCGACGCAATCAGCTCATCGCCGTTGGATAGCACCGCCAGCAGCGCCGAAGAAATCGCCGCCATCCCGCTCGCCGCCACCACGGCCGATTCCGCATGTTCCAGGCTCGCAATTTTCGCTTCCGCCACCGTCAGCGTCGGATTTCCATAGCGCGTATAGATGTACGCCTTGCTTTTTCCCTCCGCCCAGCGCTTCATCTCCTCCGTCGTGGCGAATGTGAAATTCGATGAGCGCACGATCGGCGTCGCCACCGGCCCGGAAATCCGGAAATGCGATTCGCCGTCGTGAATGGCGCGAGTCGCGTCGCTCCATGCGTGAGATTTTTCTTTTTTCATTGGGAACCTATGTCTGCACCGGTGGAATTTGCGCGGACTCGTGCGCCCCGAACAATCTGCGCCGCTCCAGTAGAACTCTCAACACCCAATTTGGCTCAGCGCCAATTTGGCGCAGACGCCGCAACCGCGCGTTAGACCTCTTCTTCCGTCGGCTCTCCGGCGCGACTCGCCTTGTAATGCGCGATGATTTTCTCGGCCACTTCGCCGGGCACAAAATCGTGATGAGAAAATTCCATCGTGTAACTCGCCCGGCCCTGCGTCATCGAAGTCAGCCCCGTCGCATAACTCAGCATTTCTGAAAGCGGTACCTGCGCCTTGATCACCACATTCGTGCCGCGCACTTCGCTGCCGCTGATCCGCCCGCGCCGCGAACTCAAATCGCCCATCAAATCGCCTGAATACTGGTCCGGCGCGGCGATTTCCACGTTCATGATTGGTTCGAGCAGCGCCGGTTTCGCGTGGCTCATCGCTTCCTTGAACGCCAGCGAGCCGGCAATCTTGAACGCCATGTCCGAAGAATCCACGTCATGATATTTCCCGTCGAACAGCACCGCGCGGAAATCCACCACCGGATATCCCGCCAGATATCCGCGCTCCGCCGACGCGCGAATCCCTTTTTCCACCGACGGAATGAAATTGTTCGGAATCGCGCCGCCAAAAACGTCGTCTACAAATTCAAATCCAGCGCCGTGCGGCAACGGTTCCAATTTGATTCTGCAAACAGCAAACTGCCCGTGCCCGCCGGTCTGTTTCTTGTGCTTGCCTTCCGCTTCCGCCTTCCCGCGGATCGTTTCCAGGTACGGCACCTTCGGCTGGTGCAGCGTCAATTCCACGTGATACCGCTTCCGCAGTTTTGCCACCACAACTTCAATATGTTGCTGCCCCGAACCGGCCAGCAAAAATTCTTTTGTCTGCGGGTCGCGCGAAAATCGCAGCGCGAAGTCTTCTTCCAGGATGCGGTGAATCGCCTGCCCGATGCGATCCTCATCCGCCCGCGTCTTCGGCTCGATCGCAAACGTGATCGAAGGCTCAGGAATCCGCGCCGCCGGATAAAAAATCGGCGCGGCCCTGTCTCCCATCGTGTCTCCGGTCAGCGTGTCCTTCAATTTCGCCACGCCGCCCAAGTCGCCTGCATGCAGCTCCGGCACGTCCGCACCCGTTTTTCCCTGCATCACCTGCACGTGCTGGAACCGTTCCACGCCGCCGCGATTGTAATTCGTCAAATTCGCGTCGGCCTTCAGCACGCCGGACATCACCTTGAAATACGTAATGCGCCCCGCGAATGGATCCGCCAGCGTCTTGAACACAAACGCCGACACAGGTTCGCTGTCCGCGATCTTGCGTTGAATCTCATCTCCCTTGCACCCCGGTTCCTTGAATCCCGTCACTGTTCCGCGCGCCGCGGGATCCGGAAAAATATCCACCAGTAAATTCAGCAGCGTCTCGCAGCCGATGCACGGCAGCGCCGCCGTCGCCAGCACCGGGAAAATGCGCCGCGCCAGCAGCGCGCCCTTCAATCCCTTCACCAAATCCGGAATCGGCAGCGTGCCTTCCTCGAAAAACTCTTCCATCAACTTGTCGTCACCCTCGGCGACCATTTCCACCAACTGCTCGTGCGCTTCCTTCGCTGCATCGGCCATGTCCGCGGGAATTTCTTCGATCTTCGCCTTGCCGTCTCCGCCCGGCGTATAAACGTGGGCTTTCATCGTGATCAGGTCCACCACCCCGCGAAAACTTTTTTCCGCGCCGATCGGCAGATGCACGGCCACGGCGCCGCGCCCAAAAACCTGCTGGATGCTCTCCAGCGATCGCTCGAAGCTCGCCAGTTCGCGGTCCATCCAATTCACCACGAACGCGCGCGGCAGCTCGTATTCCGCGCAAAAATCCCAAACTTTTTCCGTCACCACCTGCACGCCGGAGTGCGCGTCAATCGTGATCAGCGCCGCGTCGGCGGCGATCAGCACCGCGCGCGTCTCATTCACAAATGTGCTGTACCCCGGCGTATCGATGAAATTGATTTTCGTTTTCTCTGCTTGCCCCGCCGCGGCCCATTCGGCGTACGCCAGCGCAGATTGAATCGAAATCTTTCGCGCGATTTCCTCTTCATCCCAGTCGGTGACGGTCGTGCCTTCCGCCACCTTCCCGTACCGCGTCGTCATCCCCGCCGCGTGCAGCAACGACGACACGAGTTGCGTCTTCCCCGTGGCGCCGTGGCCGACAATGCCAACATTTCGTATCCATTGAGTGCTATAGGCTTTCATGGTCGTCCCCTGTCTGCTTGGAGGATAAGACCGAGGCGGGCGCCCGTTCCCTGGCAAGCGCTCCGCCAGGCCCCGGAACGGCGGATGCTAGCACGACGCCGCGCGCGCGGGCAATGCACGAATGCGAATTCACGTGATTGTCGCCGCGCGGAACGGAACGAGCGCTCACTGCATCTTCAAGAACATCTCCAAGCTATCCGCGCCGCGCCCCATCGCTCGCGCTAGGCTCAACTTCGCCAGGTTGTGCGCGAAAACACTGTTGATGTAATCCAGATTCGCGTCCGCCAGCGACTCCTGCGACTGCACAACTTCCACATTTGTCGTCGCGCCCGCTTCAAACCGTTCTCGCGTTTGCCGCAACGTCTCCTGCGTCAATTCAATATTCTTCTTCGCCAGATCCACCTGATCCTTCGCCGCCTGTAAATCCAGAAATGCGTTTCGCACATCGCTTTCCACCTGCATTTTCGTATCTTCGAGTTCCGCGCGCCGCTGCGCCAGCGTCGCATCCGCTTCTTCGATATCTCCCGCCGTGCGTCCGCCATTCCAGATCGGTACGTTCAGCGTCGCCGCCGCCGTGAACGTTCCGTGCGACTGCGCCGGATTCACACCGATCACTCCATAATTCCCGCTCACTGCGAGCGACGGCAAATGCTCATCCTTCGCCGCCGTGCGCGCCTTTTCCGCGGCAGTCACGGCTGCTTGCGCCGCCTGCAAATCCGCGCGCTTCGTGAACGCCTGTTTCAACGCGTCATCCAGCGCAATCGCCGGCGCCGTCTCAAATGGCACGTCGCTCGAAATTTGGTAATCCGCGTTCGGCGGCAATCCCACCAGCCGCGCCAGGTTAATTTTTAACTTTGCCACATCGTCTCGCAGCGTAATCAGCCGCTGCTGCTGCGTCAGCATTTGTACCTGGCTGCGATTCACATCCAGCTGCGCCACCTTGCCGAACGTGAACATGTCCTTTGTCTGGTTGTAGAGCCGCGTCGCCGCCTCCAAATCCGATTGCTGCGCGACCACGCGCGCCTGCGCCGCAATCACCTGCAAGTACGCGCCTCCCACGGCGAGCACCACTAGTTCGCGCGCGTCCTGCGCCGAAAGTTGATTCGCGCGTAGCGTCTCATTTGCCGCACGATAGTTATTTAACGCTGTCATGTCCGCTACGGTCTGCGTCAAATTCGCGCGCAGATCAAAATAATTGAATGGTCCCACCACCGTCGGGATCGATACGCCCGGAACGGAAAAATTGAATCGCAATCCCAGCGCCTTCAAATCCGTCTGCTCCACTGTTTCCGAAAGATACCCGCCCACGTTCGGCATCAGCGCGCTTCGCGCAATGCGCGTCATCGCGTGCGACTGGCTCACCGTGTTCGTTAGCCCCACCGCACCCAGGTTGTATGCCAGCCCGCGCTGGACCGCTTCCTGCAGCGAAAGCTTGCCGCTGAACGCCATCTTCGCCGTGCTGTTCGCGCTGCCCGAATATGGCCCCGCGACCTGCACCGTGGGATTCAGCGTGTTCACGCTGGCGTTCGTGCCCGGCACGGGAGTTTCCGTCGCCGCCGCGCCGCCCTGATTCGTGCGGCCGGAAAGCGGCAGCTGCGTCGCCTGTGCGGTTGCGCCTCCGCCACCGGCCGGAGCGCCGAGCTGCGCGCATGCCGGCGTCGACATCATCGCCACGGCCATCGACAGCAACGCCACTGCGCCGCAAATCTGGATTCCGTAATCTCTGATTGTTCGCATGTGTGGTGGACCAAACCTTTCCGTGTGACGGAATAATTTCATCGCGCGTCCGTGATGGACTTCCCTCAAAACTTCTCTATCATAAGGGAATGTTTGAATAGATGCGCGGGCCGCGCGGAATGTTAGGATAATTTTCTCGAGCGGCGAATCGCGCGGAATCGTGAGGTTTTATGCGGAAGCTTCTTCTGCTCTTCACCGCGGCAACCGCTGTCGGCGCCATCGCCGCCGCGCCGCAAAACTCAAGCTCTGTCGCGAAGAACGCCGTCGCCTCACAGGAGAGCGCCGTGTTGGCCACTGAAGAGCCGCATCATCATTTGATTTTGGAAAATTCACGTCTGCGCGCGTACGAAGTGGAAGTCGCGCCGCACGAAGCCACCCTCCTCCACTTGCATCCGGAGGACTACGTCTACGTCGTGCTCGGCGCGTCGGATATCACCAACGCAACCATCGGCCGCCCCGTGGTGAAAGCGCAACTGCCGGACACCACGTTCAACTATGTCGTTGGCCCCATCTCTCACATCGCCACCAACAACGCGGACACTCCATTCCGCAACGTCACCATCGAGCTCAAGCGCAAGCAGGGCGCGGAGAAAACTTACTATCCCAGCGTGGACGCCGCCCTCGCCGATTCCGCCAGGCCCGCAAATCCCGGCGGTTCGCGCAACATCCTCGAAACCGATGAGCTGCGCGTCGCGGCCATCAAGCTCACGCCCGGCCAAGTCTGGACGCCTCCTGCTTCCAGCCATCCGCGATATTTCCTGCTCATCGATAAGATGAAGGATTCCGCGTCCGCGCGTGAACCGAAGGCCCCAACCTTTCCCGCGAACATGCTCGTGTGGGTCGAAGGCGGTAAAAAATGGTCGCTGACAAACTACATGAAGACCGATCAAAAAGTTGTTTGGCTGGATTTCAAGGACTAGCTGCGATCAAGAGACTAGCCGCGCGGGAGTCCACGAACACTGGTTCATGTGTTCACAAAAAATTTTCCGTCCAGCTGCACAAACGCGTACGCCATGTTCGGAGTGTTGAACGCCGCCGCCGGCGTCCCGTCGCGGTCCAGCAAAATTAATCCGCCCGTGCCGCGCGCCCTCGTCGCCAGCAGGCGCACGCATGCATCCGCCACGTCCTGCGCCTTCGCGCCGGATCCTGCCAATTGTTCGGCGGCGGTTTTCGCCATCACAATTTTCATGATGGCCTCGCCCCACCCGGTGCAGGAAATCCCGCCCGCGGACTGATCCGCGTAGCAGCCGCAGCCGATCAGCGGCGCATCACCGATGCGTCCCGGCCGCTTGCAGCATGTGCCGCCGGTGGATGTCGCGGCGATCAGATGCCCGCGCTGATCCAGCGCGACCGCGCCGACCGTGCCGCCCTGATGCACGTGATGCACTTCCGCGTGCGGCCCGCGATGGCATTGCTCCCACGCGGCGCGCTCGCGCGGCACAATCAGCGATTCCGGATCGCACAGCGCGATACCGCACTCCACGGCAAATCGCTCCGCGCCTTCGCCCGCAAGCATCATGTGCTCGCGCGATTCCATCAACTTGCGCGCCACGCGAATGGGATTCTTCACGCGCTGCAGCAGCGCGACGGCGCCCGCTTGCAACGTCGCGCCATCCATCACGATCGCGTCCAGTTCCACGCGGCCGTCCAGGTTCAGGTGCGCGCCGGTTCCGGCGTCGAACACTGGATCATCTTCCAGAATCACGATCGCCGCTTCCACCGCGTCCAGCGCTTCGCCGCCGCGCTGCAATATTTCCCAGCCCGCGCGCACAGCGCGTTCGCAGCCGCGTTTGCAAGCGTCGCGCGCTTCGAGCGGAATCGTCCAAGCGCCGCCGTGAACGATCATCGAAGGCTTCATCGCTCACGCGTCTCCCGCGCCGCGAAAAGAAAATGAAATTCAAATTGGAATTGGGCTTGAACTTGGAATGCCTGCTGGTTGCGCTGTGCGGGCTCGGTCATTAATCTTGTTCGTAAATTGTTTTCAGTTTCACCACTTCAAATTCCTTCAGGCCCGCCGGAGTCTGCACTTTGATCTCATCGCCCACCTGCCGGCCCAGAATCGCGCGGCCGATGGGTGAAGTGGTGGAAATCATGCCCTTGGCCGCGTCGGATTCCTCCGTCGTCACCAGTTGATATTCCACTTTGGTGTCTTTTTTGACGTCCAGCAGCCAGATGCGCGAACCGTATCCCGCGCGGTCCCGCGGCAGATTGCTCACATTCAGCATGGAAAGATCTCCCATGCGCTTTTTCAGCTGGCCGATGCGCGCGTTCAGATACGCCTGGCGTTCCTTGGCGTATTTGTATTCGGAATTTTCCGAAAGGTCGCCGTGCGCGCGCGCCTTGGCGATCTCCTTGGGAAGATCGTTCACCAGTTCGCTTTCAATGGTGCGAATTTCCTGCTCCAGTTTCTGTTTGATCTTTGCAAGTGGATCGTTGACTTGATCACTCATGGAAGATTTCCTGCGCGCGCGTCTTTTGGATGTCTGCTTGGCTCTCAACGTTCCGCCAGCGCCCCGATTTTCGCGCGCCCAACGGCTAGGACGAACTGCGCCGGGATTCCGGTTCGATTATTTTCCCCAGCAGCTTCCGATTCTATCACACTGGTTTTGGGCTCGCGGGACTGCGCCATTCTTGGGGCCTGCAGGGCCGCAGCCCGCCGCGGCGGACGCCCTGTCAGGCAACGCGCACGCTATGTGGGCGAAGCGGGGGAGTACCCCCTATGTTTTTTGTAAGTGCAGATTCTAATCAGGTTTAAGTCCTTTAGATTTGTAAGTGCGGAATCTAAAGAAGTTAAAACCCCGAAAAACGTAAGTGCGCATTCTAAAGAACTTGCGTGAATCGTGGCCCGTGACCCGCGTTCCGTGAACATTCTTCAGGGCCCGCGTCGATGCAGCGAGTCGCACGCCGTCGGGCAGCGCCCACGCCGTGTGGGCGAATCGCGCCACCCATGCTCTCAGGCCTGCGGGGCTCCAGCGAGTCGGCCCCCGTCAGGCCGGGCGCATGCTATGTGCGCCCACCCATCTTTTTGCATGAGTATGAGCCGCAAGGATTTGCGGACGATTTAATTCGTAAGAGTATGATTTGGCGGTGTTTACATTTATTTACCTTTCGATAATCAAGATATTGAAATCAGACGACTTAAGAGAGACTCAGGCAGTTGCGTCGGATCAGTATCATTCGTCGAGGTTTAAAAGCCGATCGAATGATACTCTTGCAGAAGATGCTCCAATGCCGCGGCTTTCGAGGCTCCGTCCCGAGGTTTCGAGACCGTTTCCGGCGGGTATTCGAACGGTCCGGTCAGCACCGCAAGGGATGTTAACAGATGAGTAATCTAAGGTCAATCAAAAAGTCGGTGGATTTTCTGTGGAAAGTCATTCGAATTGGCCCGGAGTTACAGCGCGGGAATGTGTCGGCCGCCGTTCCGCCGGATCGCTAGTTTATTCGCCTTTTCTTTGCCATAATAAATTAACGTTTCGTTACCTAGAGGCTTAGGCATGACACCGATTTCGCAGCGGTTCCCGATCCCGGAGAATGAATATGAATTCGCGAAGATGTGCGTCGAGCTGCTGCGGCGTTATTGGTCGCGGCCGAAGCTCGACCTTTATGGCAAGCGTGGCGAGAAGCAGTTCGGCGTCGATATTCTAGATCAAGGCGGTGAAACGCCTATCTTTGCGGCACAGTGCAAGCTGAAGGAGGAGCATAAGAGCCTGTCGCCAGGCGAGATTCAGGCCGAGGTCGATAAGGCCAAGCTCTTCAGGCCCCCTCTCGGCAAATACGCGATTCTCACGACGGCGAAGGTCTCGGCGAAAGCTCAGCGCAAAGTGCGTGAAATCAACCAGGCTCATATCGAGCAGCACCTCTTCGAAGTGGAGTTGTTCACTTGGGACAGGCTTTGTCCGCTTCTGCAGAGGTACTCCGAGGTGAAGGAACAGTTCTACGGTGAAATTAGCCCCGGGGCGACGGAGAGAATTGAGGAGCGGCTGATTGCTATCCAAGGGGGCAT
>Ga0335078_10000383_pt1 | contig 69835 bp, 77 predicted proteins | sample Lox_Sample_32_FD_206711 | JGI IMG/M metagenome (GOLD analysis project Ga0335078, IMG submission 206711) | Soil microbial communities from Loxahatchee National Wildlife Refuge, Florida, United States - Lox_Sample_3.2 | ecosystem: Environmental > Terrestrial > Soil > Wetlands | place: USA...
GACACGCAAAGTTATTGCCCGAATACTGAAAGTGGTGTGCGACACGCCGACACACGATGTCGGGCACCGGTCGTCACCAGCTGGAATGCGACAGTCCCCGACGCGCCGGGGAGCCCGAGGAAAGGGCCTGGCCCCCGGCTTCGTGACCGGGGTGCCCGGCATCCCCCGCACCCGCCAGCTGAAGATCGTAGGCAACGGCGTCGTCCCCCACCAGGCCGCCGCCGCGCTCCGGCTGCTGATCAGCGCCGCCGCCGTCGCGGCCGTGCCCGCCGGCGGTACGCGGGCCGCCGCGTGAGCCGGCCCTGTCCGCGCGACAGCGCGCTCGTGCGGGCGCGTGGCGGCGCTGCCGGGACGGTAGCGGGGGCGGTGCCGTCGTGGCCGTGTCCAGGCCGCACCGCGGCCCGCCAGGCCCGCGCCCGCCGCCGCGACGAGGAAACGGGCGGGCGCCGGCCGGCGCCCGCCCTCGTGCCCCGGGCCCCGGGGCTACCCGCGCAGGTTCACCCGCGCGGGCAGGGCCGGGAACGGCGTGGGCACCGACCCGGCCGCCGCGATGAGGTCGACCTCGTCCCGGGACCCGGCATCGGCACCGTGGTCCTGCAGTTCGCGCAGCGCGCCGAGCGCGAACACGACCGGGCTGCGGACGATCTCCGGCCACAGGTCAAGGCTGTCCAGGTCCCAGCCCGCGACGCGGACCAGCGACCCGGCCGCGACCGCCCACACCTGCACCCCGCCACCGCCGTGGCCGGCCCGGTGTCCCCGGCGCCCTGCTCGCGCGGCGCGGTGCGCACCAGCACGTCCCCGCCGCAGGCCACCGGTCGGCGGCGCGGCAGGAACACGGCGGTGAACTCGCCGCCCCGCCGGGCCTCGGCGGTGGTGACCCACAGCCACGCGCCGCCCGGCGGGGGCTGCCGCCCGGCCAGGGCCAGCACGTCTGTGTCCTCATCCGCCACGTCACCGTCCGGGATCGCCCACCCTTGGGGATCGCCGGCATTGCGAGGTGCTGCCGTCATGACTGTTCTCCTCCTGTCGAACTGGCAGTCCGGCTGGCCCCGCCCGGGTTGCCGGCCCGTCCGCACGGTCCCGCGCGCACGGGCCGGCGGCCCGGGACGGGACCGCCGGCCACGATCAGCGCTCTGCTCCCGGCCGCCGGTCAAGCCTGGACCAGCCCGCTGGCGGCTGCGCGCCAGGCTGGACTTGACACGGCGCGCGGAGTCGAGCGTGGATGCTGCCGGTCCCGGGCGGAAGGCCAGCCGGACCAGCCGTCCGGCCCGCAACACGGCCAGCGTCGCCCGGTGCGGCAGGTCCGCGCCGCCGGCCGCCGCCCGGGACCCCCGCCGTCTCCGCCACCCTCGGCCCGCGCGGCGGCCCGGCGTGCCGCCGCGGGCCCGGGGCGGGAGGCGGCGGCCATGGTGACCCAGGCGCTGACCCTCGCCGAGATCGCCGAGCTGCCCGCCGTCACCGACCTGGTCACCGCCGGGCGGGCACTGGGACTCGGGCGCACCAAGGCCTACGAACTCGCCCGCAGCGGGCAGTTCCCGTGCCCGGTCATCCGGGCCGGCCGGACCTGGCTCGTCCCCGTCGTCGGGCTGCTCGCCGTCCTCGGCCTCCCCGTCCCCGCCGCGCCCGGCCAGGAATGACACCGCCGGGCGCCGACTTGACATGCGCCCGCCAGCAACGCGTCGATGCGCCGGACCAGCGGATTCCACGGGCACGCCAGCCCCGCCGCACCAGGCTGGCGTGCCCGCCCCGCCAGACCCCTGCCGACCGAGGAGGACCAGATGAGCGAGGGAAGAACGTTCAAGCACTGCGGCTGCCGTGACGAGGTCACCGGCAAGCTGCTCGGCCGCCAGTGCCCGAAGCTGCGGCGCGGCAACGGCTGGAGCCCCGTGCACGGCACCTGGTACTACCAGATCGAGCTGGCGCCGCGCGCCGACGGCACCCGCCGCGCCCCGCTGCGCCACGGCGGCTTCGCCACCGACACAGCCGCGAAGGCCCAACTGGACCTGGCCAGGGAACTGCTGGCCATCGCCCCGCCCGGCGACCCCGGCACGGCCGTCCGGATCGCCGACGCCATCACCGCCGCGATACGCGACACCGGCAAGCTCCCCGACCCTGAGCGGGTCCGCAGGCAGGTCAGAGCCGGCCGCGACCCTGCCGTCCGACCGCCCGCGACCGGGGAGTGGCTCGAGGAATGGATCGCTGCGAAGAAGGGCCTGCGGCCCGGCACGGTGCGCAGCTACGACGGGCACATCCGCCTGTACCTCAAGCCCCACCTCGGGCACATTCCCATCGACCGGCTCCGGGTCACCGACGTCGCCTCCGTCTTCGACCACGTCGAGGAACTCAACGACGCGATCGCCGAGGCCCGCGCCTCCGGCAGCCCGGCAGCGCGCGCCGCCGTCAGGGGACGCCGCCGGGTCGGCCCGGCCACCTGCCAGCGGATCCGCGCCACTCTCCGCTCCGCGCTCAGCACCTACATGAAGCAGCACCCCGGCGCGCTGCCCGCCAACGTCGCCTCCCTCGTCGAGCTGCCGCCCGGCACCCGGCCCAAGGCGCTGGTCTGGACCGACGAGCGGGTCCGGGCCTGGCAGAAGGAGTTCGATACCCGGCTGGCCGCCGCCCGGTCGGCGGGCGGGCGGGTCAGCCCGGTCGACATCTGGATCTCCGTCCCGCGCCCGTCGGCGGTCATGGTCTGGACCCCCGCCCAGACCATGGTCTTCCTCCAAGCCGCCCGCCGTCACCGGCTGCACGCCCTGTGGCGGCTGATCGCCACCCGGGGACTGCGCCGCGGCGAGGGCTGCGGGCTGCGCCGCCCCGACACCGACCTCGGCGCGGCGCTGTCCACGATCCGCTGGCAGATCACCCAGCTCGGCTGGGACCCCGTCCAGGGCGCCCCCAAGTCCGACGCCGGCGAGCGCACCGTCGCCCTCGACGCCGACACCGTCACCGACATGAGCATCTGGCGCCAGGAGCAGGACAAGGAGGAAGAAGCCGCCGGGGACGCGTGGGCCGATTCCGGGTTCGAGTTCACCGACGAGCTGGGCAGCCCGCTGCACCCCGCCGCGGTCACCGACGCCTTCCACATGCTCGCCTACCTCGCCGGGCTGCCGCCGATCCGCCTCCACGACCTGCGCCACGGCGCCGCCACCCTGCTGCTGGCCGCCGGGCACGACATGAAGGTCGTCCAGGAAACCCTCGGCCTGTCGTCCATCACGATCGCCGCCGACACCTACACCAGCGTGCTGCCCCAGCTCGCTCGCCAGTCCGCCGAGGACGTCGCCGCCCTCATCCGCCCCGCCGGCCAGGCCCGGAAACCCCGTGGCAAGGGCGCCCTGAAGTCCCGCCCGGCCGGGAGGTGACCGCGATGACCAGCAGCAGCCAGCCCGCCGCCCTTGGCCCGTACCTGGCACGCCGCGGTTTCGCGCCGAACCCCGGCAACCCCGCCTGGCTCGACCTCGGCACCGGGCAGCAGATCGTCCGGGTCCTGCACGAGCCCGGTGAGACCACCTTGCTGTACTGCCTGGACTCGCACAGCGTCTGCCTGTACGAGGCCGTATTCAGCCCGGGTACCCCGGACACCGTGGTCACCGCCGCGATCGAAGCCGCGCTCAGCCCGTCCCCGCCCCAGGCCGGCCGGGACCGGACCAGGCAGGCCACGGGCCAGCGGCGCACGCGCGAAGGAAGGCGTGACCCGCGATGACGATCGATGAGCTGATCGAACTGGCCCAGGACGCACGCGAGGACCTGGGCGGCGACGCCCAGGTCCGGATCGCCTGCCAGCCCGGCTACCCGCTCCGGGCCGCGCTCCGCTGCGCGACCGTCCCGCCCAGCACCGACCCGTCCGGCCTGTACGGCCCGGACGAGACAGCCGCCGGCCAGCAGGATGACGGCACGTTTCTGTGGCTCGCCACGGGCGACCTCCCCGACCGGGAGAACCCCTACGCGCCCGAGTGGGCCTGGCTCGGCTCCTACTTCACCTCAGAGGAGGACCGGTGACCAGCAGCCTCGGCAAGCACCTGGCCTCCTACCCCTGCACCGCAGCCGGCTCCCGCGCCCTGGCCGCCCACCTGCGCGACGACCACGGCAAGACCGCCTGCACCAGCCCGTATGAGGACCACGCCGCCCACAGCGCGATGCACGCCGCAGCGCACGAGGCCGGCCAGCGCGAGCCGCCCGCCCGCGACACGGCCGGCCGCCCGCACCCGCCCTGCGGACCGGTACCCGCCGGCGCGGAACCAGCCGGGGACGGCAGCCCCGGGACCGTCGGCCACGAGCACGACTGGGCGTAGGCCAGCCCGCGGCACGGCCCGGACGCCACCTGCCACTGCGGCTGCGGCGAGACCGCGCGGATCTGAGATCGGCGTGACCGAGCAGGCCCGCGACTGGTTCTACATCCCCGCCGGCCGGCGGCACGTCCGGGTGACCACGCGCCGCCGGCTGCCGGGATGCCGTCGCCACAACTCGGCCACCGCGCGGGCGCTCGCCCGGCACCTGCGCGGTGAAGGGTTCCACTCGGTGGACATCGACCCCGGTGACCCCGGCGCGGCCGGCCTCATCGCCGCGTGGGACGCGACCGAGGGCAAGACGTTCGCCCCGACACCTCTCCGGGACTGGTAACCCCGGCCGGCGTGACCGCTGGCCTGCACCCGGGGACGGCGGCTGCCGGGCCGCCCCGGGGTGTCAGATGAGAGGCTGCCAGGGCGCTCGCGCCGGGCGCTGCGCAGCCGGAGAGATAATGTGGCGAAGCGGCGCACCCGACAAGGAGGTGGCCCCATGGCCCGGCTGCGGGACCGGGTCTCCGAGACCGCGGAGAGCCGCGGCGAACTGGTGCTGTACAAGCTGGACCGGCCGACCGAGGTCACCTGCGCCCGATGCGCGGGCCGCTCCACGACCCGGTGGATCGCCGTGCTGGCCGACGACTGGACACGGCTGTGGTGCAAGGCATGCTTCCTCGCGATGCCGGCCAGCAACCGCGCTCAACCGGGTTAACGAGGCCTTCCTGGCATCTCTGGCGCCGATCAGTAACCCGCATCGTGCCCGGCGCGTGACGCTCCGGATTGTCCGTGTTAGCCTTCGGATGAGGCAGGCACGTCTGCCGGTGTTTCCCGGATCAGCCAGGCTCCCACGCGGCCGCGGCTGACAGCGAGGACAAGGGTCTGAGCGACTCACGTGCGAGCGACGGTCACGCGTGCCCGCGCTCAGCGCGGCGGACTTTGGCGGGAGGCGTGGGCTCCTGCGCAAAGGAATCCGCGATGACCCGTAACAGGAACCGCAAGGACCAGGCCCGCCAGCTCCAGCGCGAGACCGGATCCCGGCGTGCCGCCGCGTCCCGCGCGCATCAGGCCCTGAAGCAGCGCTCCCGGCCCGTGCAGGGTCTGCTCGCCGATGCGGCCGAGGCCGTCACAGTAGCCGATCCGGCCGAGGCCGCCGTGTTCCTCCCCGCTGCGTGGCAGGCCGTGTGCGTCGTCGGCGCGGCTGCCGAACTCCTCGCCGAGTGCGCCGGGACCCGTGACTACCGGGGGCGCTTGAACCTCGCCGGCCAGCCGCTGTCAGACGTAGTGCAGGCCATGCGCGCGACGCCCGCCCTGCGGAGCGCGTCGGCTGAGGTCAACCCGGCGGGCAGCCCCGCCGGCCGGCTCACCGGGTCAGACGCGGAGGAGATCCGCGCAGCCATCGTCGCTACGTGCGAGGCGCTCGCCGGCGCACTGGGCCGTGTGCCGTCGGGCATCCGCCCGCCGAGCGCGGCCCGCGCCTGCCGGGCCGCCGCCCGGTCGGCGCGCCTGATCAGCGGCATCTACCAGGCTCCGGCCGTGCCGTCGGCCGACGACGGCGGCGCCGCAGCCGGCCGGCCCTGTTACCTGGACGCCGTCACTCCGGCCGAGATGGGGGCCGCGATCGGCGCGCACCTGCGGGAACTGCTCACCGCCGATCCCGCCGCTGCCCTGGCCGCCGCCTGGTACGGGTTCAGCCTGGCCTTCACGCTCGGCCAGTTCCTGGCCAGCCGCTCCCCGGACCTGGCGGTCCTGCACCAGAACGCGATGCCGGCCTGGGCGCAGGTCGTCAGCGTGATGGAGGCGGCCCCGTCCCTGCCCGATGGCGTGCACGGGCTCGGCCTTGACACCGTGCCCGGCGCAGACCCGGCCCTGATGGTCCTCGCGCGCCAAGGCATCCTCGACCTCACCCTGGCCCTCAACTCGCTGCTCCCGCAGGTCAGCGAGCACGCACGCAACGCCGCCGACCGCGCCGCCGCCACCCGGTGCACGGCCCTGGCCGCCGAACTGGGCGACTGCTACGCCGGCCGGCTCACGACGTTCCTCAACCCGCTGGGCCGGCCGCCAGGAACCACCTCAGCCGTCATCCGCACCCAGCCCGGCAACAGCCGCAGACGACGCGGACCCGGCCCCGGCACGCAGGCACCTGCCCCAGATATCGGCCGCTGACATATCACCAGGGTTCCCGGCTGAGTGCCCTGCGGTAACGGCTGGGCGTTGCGGGCCGCCGCGGGTACGTGCGCCGCGCCCTGGGCGTTCGTTCCTGGTGCATAGTAGGAACGTGGCTACTGGCTGCGGTGTGAACGCCATCCGGATCGGCGACAGCGAGTTCCTGCTCACCGTCACCGCCGGCGACGCGGTCCACCTGACCCGCGAAGCCGGACCGGGCGAGTCCGGGCGAAGCGCCGTCCCCGGCCGGTACCTCAGCCTCGGGCAGGGGCAGCCGGCAGCGCTGCTGCGCGACTATGACCAGGCCGCGCTCGCCAGGCCCCGGTGGGTGGCGGCGACGCTGTGCGGGCGGAAATGGCTCACCATGACCGGCGTCGGCTGGTGGGACGCCGGCGACCCGGGCGAGGGAGAGACTTCCGCGCCGTCGTGCCGCCGCTGCCTGGCGCTCATGGACAGGCTGTTTCCCGCGCCGGAGCTGGACGACCGGTTCGGCCTGGCAGTCCAGGCCCTCACCGGAATCGTCGCTGAGCACGGGTACGCGGAGTTGTGGAACGTCCCCGGCGACCAGCAGGCCGCGCTCCGCAAGCAGGTCCGGTCAGCGGTAAAGAAGCGCACCGGCCACCCAGCCCAGACCCTCGCCCGCGGCAGCCTGCTCGTGTTCGTCTGCGAGCCCATCCACCAGCAGCACGCCGCCGAGCGGGAACGCGCGATCGCCCAGGCCACGGGCAGCGTCCTCGCCGGGCAGCCGGCCCAGCCACTGCCGACGCCCTGGCGCCTGTCATGGGACGCGTGGGCGGCCGGGTGACCTTCTTATGAGGCGGTGCTGGGCCTGTCGGCCGCGCTGCGGCGAGGACGGGGAGTGACCCTCCCCTGGATCATCGCCGGGGCGGCCGTCGGCCTGCTCGCCGGCCCGCGGATCCGGGCCACCGTCTTCGCGCGCAGCACCGCAACCGGGCAGCCGCCGCGCAGCACCTGCCCGGCCTGCTCGGCCCAGCTCCTGCCTGACCGCTGGCGGTGGCGCTCGGTGCTGCCCGTCACCGGGCGGTGCCCCGCCTGCCGCACCCGCATCGGCCCGTACCCGCTGGCAGCCGAGGCCGCGGCCGGGCTCGCGCTCGCCGTCGCCGCCGCCCGCGTGACATCCCCCTGGGAACTGGTGGCCCTGGCCTGGCTGATCCTGATCGCCGTCCCGCTCGCCCTCACCGACCTGGCCGTACACCGCCTCCCGGACCCGCTCACCGCCACAGCCTTCACCGGCACGCTCGCCCTACTGACCGCAGCCGCGCTGACCGGGCACCAGCCCGGCCACCTCGCCCGCGCCGCCATCGGCGCCGCCGCCCTCGCCTGCTTCTACCTCGTCCTGTGCCTGATCAGGCCAGGCGAAATGGGCCTCGGCGACGCCAAGTTGGCAGCCACCATCGGTCTTGCGCTCGGCTGGACCAGCTGGCAGGCACTGCTTGCCGGCACGTTCGCCGGGTTCGCCCTGGCCGCCGTCTACGGCGGCGTGCTCCTGGCCACGCACCGGGCAACCCGGACCAGCCAGCTACCGCTCGGGCCTTTCATCCTCCTCGGTGCCCTCGCGGCCATCGCACTCTTATGCCGCCGGCTGCGGGATGAGCTGAGGTTCAGGGCAACTCCGGACGTTCTGGCTGGCCTCGGCCTGTGTGAATGGAAAGAGCTGAGGGTCACGGTCGCGGCAACTATATAGTTGTCGCTCGCAACCGACGCCAAAAAGGCAGGAACCGATGAGCGAAGACCGCCGCGCTGGACTCGTTTACAGCGGGTCGAGCGGCGAGCTGGTGACCGCCGGGGACGCCCTGGGAGCGCCGTGCTGGGAGCCGGCGCAGCAGGAGCGCCGGTGGGCCGCGACCGCGACCGCGCTGGAAGCCCTGCGCTGTTCCCTCGGTAACCGCCAGCCCGGCCGCATCGTCGACCTCGGCTGCGGCTCAGGCGAGCTGACCACCCGGATCGCGTCGCTGTGGCCCGCCGCCGACATTGTGGCCGTGGACCAGAGCGACCTGATGACCCTGTTCACCCAGGGTTCTGCGCTGGCAGCGGGCCACCGCAACGTCCGGGCGGTCACCGCGGACGCGGCCGGCGATCTGGGGATCGGGCCCGGCAGCGCCGATCTGGTCGTGGCCAGCTGCATCGCGAACAACATGCTGAACGAGATAGCCGGGCCCTGCCCCGACGGCGACACCGACGCAGTCGGCTACGCCCGCTGGTACCACGCCTGGGACACCCGCCCCCTCCCGCTCCTGGAGCAGGCCCGCCGCCTGCTGGCCGCCGGCGGGCTGCTGGTCTCCGTCGAGCACAACAATCACGAGTTCGGCATCGGCGCCTGGGGCCGGATGCTGGCCCGCGCGGGCTTCACGATCGTCCCCGGGCTGAGCCATCCCATTGACTGGGAGTGCGACTGCGGCTGCCTCATCCCGCTGTCCGTCCTGCGGCCCGCCGGGGACGGCTTCGACGAGGCGCTCGCGGCCTTCCTGGCCTGGCTGAGGTCGAACGGCCATGCCCTGCGCGGCGGCAGCCTGGACCTGCGCCGCGAGGACGCCGCCGCCCTGTCCGGCCTGGCCGGGGAGCCCCTGGTCGACCTGCGCTACCGGTACGACGGCCGCGACGTCGTGCTCCGCGCCGCCGAGCTCGCGCCGTTCCTGGTGTATGAGACTGCCACCCTCCGCCAGCTGGCTGCCAGCAGCTCCCTGCCCAACCTCGCTGCCCTGGTCATCAGCCGACTCGCCGACCTGCGGCAGCTCGGCATCGTGCCAGAACTCACCGGCAGCCTGGCCGCGCCGCTACTGGCCGCCTCGCAGATTCAGGAAATGCCGCTCCCCTGAAACACGAGCCCATGCCACCACGGCGTGAGAACCACGAGAAACCCCAGCTCCCGTACCCCGCTGTGCCATCCGCGCCGAGAACCTACAGGTGCGCTACAGACCCAAGGACGGTCGGCAATAGGCTGGGCCGTTCACCGTCCGGAGATCGACAGCCACCAAGCGGAGCCGCCGTGCTGCCGGCAGCCGGTAAGGCGCCGCACGACCTGCGTGGCCGCGCGGGGACTACGAAAGGTCGATGCCTGCTGGTGTGCGAACTCCTCACGCAAGATGGAATGGACGATCGAATCGCGCCACTTCCCGCGCGTGAACAAGTGGCCCCTGATGGTGCCTTCCTCGATCATCCCGGCCGTTCGCATGGTCCGCGCGGACGCCTTGTTGAGCGGGCTGCGCGCGCCCCAGATCCGGTGCAGGCCGAGTTCGGTGAAGCCGAGGCGCTGCAGGAGGCGGACGGTCTCCAGGCCCTTGCCCTGGCCCCACTGATCTGGCCGGAGGGCGAAACCGATCTGGGCACTTTCATACTCGCCGGTTGCCAGCCGGGCGGACCCGATCAGTTCCTCGTCGTTACCGGCGACCGCGAGCATGTACTCGGTCCTGGGCTCAGCGGTCGCGGACTGCATCGCGGCCTTAATGATCCCCTCGACCTGTTCCATGCTTCGTGGCTCGAAGCTGAGCTGCCTGGTGGCTTCCTCGTTGCCATAGACCTTGTGCAACGCGACCGCGTCCGCGTTGGTCAGTTCCCGCAGCATCACCGTGGAGCCTGTGATCAGAACTGGATACATACCCTTAGTCCGTGCTACTGCGGCAGGGCCGCCGGATGGGCCAGGCGCACCGTGGCCAGATTATCGCTGCTCACGGACCGTCAGCGCGACATCCCCGCCTGCTGCTGAGCGAACGCGGCTGACTTTAGGCTGTCCTGGGTTGTCCGTGATTGTCATCTTCCCGCCTGCTGGCATGGGGTCCATGCTGAGTGCCAGCCATGCCCGTGACGGGAAAGGACGCGATGGAGCCCGGTTTCGCCGCTTCGGAGATCGACACCACTACGCCGCATCCCGCGCGGATGTACGACGCGCTTCTCGGCGGCAGGGATAATTACCGCGCTGACCAGGAAGCGGTCCGCCGGGTGCTGAAGGCCGCACCGGAAGCGCGGGACAGCGCGCGGGCGAACCGGGCGTTCTTGCAGCGGGCGGTGCGGTTCCTGGTGGGCGAGGCCGGGATTCGGCAGATCATCGATATCGGCACCGGCATCCCCACCGCCGGCAACGTGCACCAGGTCGCCGGGGAAGTGGCGCCGGACACCCGCGTGGTGTACGTCGACAACGACCCTATCGTTCACGTACATGCCAATGCGCTGCTCACTGGCGGCGGCACCACGAGCATCGTGCTGGCTGACCTCCGCGAACCGGAGGCGATCCTGGGCCACCCGAAGACTCGCGCGCTGATCGACTTCGGCCAGCCGGTCGGACTGCTGCTGGTGGCGATCTTGCACTTCATCACCGAAGCGGAGAACCCGGCCCACATCCTCGCGGCCCTCCGTGATGCGCTGCCCGAGGGCAGCTATCTGGTCCTGTCGCACGCGACCGCTGACTTGCGCCCGGATGCCGCGCAGAGCGCCGCTGAGGTGTACGACGGAGCCACCTCAAGCGTCACGCTGCGCGGCAAGGCGCAGGTTGAGGCGCTGTTCGACGGATGGGAACTGATCGACCCAGGAGTGGTCCAGGTGCCGCTATGGCGGCCGGAGGGCTGCAAGCCCCGCCCCAAGGAACTGGAAAAAGCCTGGGTCTACGGCGGCGTCGGCCGCCTGACCGGGTGACCTGGTGACAGTACGGCAGGCGGCCCGCCGGAAGACCTGACAAAGTTCGGGATCTGCGCTGGCACCGGCCGTGAGGCAGACAGCAGCTCATGATTCCTGGGTGCCGGGCACTGCCCCGATGGTCGGTGTCCCTGCCATGAAGGCACGCGCCAGGCCACGTGCGCTGGCGTGGGGAGCTGCCACCAGCCCGGCGAACAGGGCCAGGTGCCGCCGACGAGTCGGCTGCGCGCGCTGATGCCGTTCCAAGCCTCTTCCGGTACCCCGGGGGCCCTCCAACGGTACGGCCGTCGTGTCGAGCGGGCATACCGCCGGGTACCGGCCGTAGGCGGGACCCGGGCGACCTCCTGACCGGTCAGCCCCTACGGCGTTCAGGCGGCTGCGCCAGGCTCCATCGTGCCTGGGTATCGCCGGACTGGAGGGTGCGCAGGCGGTAAGCGAGCTGCTGCCTGTAGCCGGGCCTGTCGTCGGCGGCGCGGATGTAGGGTCTGAGGCCCCAGATCTCGCGGATCTCGATCAGGGTGTCCAGTCCGGGCCAGGTGCGGATATCCCACCCGTATGCTGCGGCGAAGGCATCGATGCCGTTCTCGCCTGCCCGGCCGAACCTGCGGTCCATGTAGTGGATCTGGGCCAGGTCCCACTCGCGCGGCCCGGTGGCGACGTGATCCCAGTCGCCCAGGACGGCCTGGCCGGAGGCAGCGCGCATGAGGTTGCCGATGTGCGCGTCCCCGTGGATCAGGCCGGCGGACCGGGGGAACTCCAGCGCGGACCACTGCCGGCGCAGCTGCGTGATCCGCTCCTGCAGCCAGGACTGGATGGCTGGGGACATGGCATCCGGGGCCTGGCTGATCTCGTCGGCGACGCTGGCGAAGGGGTCATCGAAGCTGGGCAGCGGATACGCCGGATCGCCTTGCGTGTGCAGTTCGCGCAGGATGCCCCCCATCTCGGCGCTGGTCGGCGCCGGCGTGCCGGAGGTGGGCACGTACCGCCAGGCAGACACCACATACCCGGCTATCACGAACGGCTGGTCATCGATGTCGGCCGGGACGGTGCACAGGAAGCCGCGGCCGGCCAGCCAGCGCGTCACGGCGATGGAGGCGGTGACGGGGCCGAGCACCCGCGGGCTGGTGGCGATCCTGATGACCAGGCCCGCCGACGGCAGCGCGTAACTAGCGTTGCCGTGCAGGCGCAGCAGCCTGGCATCCTGAACGGGAACCCCCAGGCGCGCTGCTGCCGTGTCCAGGACAGCACGGGCCTTGCCGTGAATACTCTCGCGGTCCATCCGGTGTACTGCCCTCAGCTACCTGGACGACGGCGCGCTCAGGACAGGCCAGACAGGGAGTGCAGCCCGGCGGTGACGGCCTCGCGGCCGAACTCCTCGATCTGGTCACCAAGGTCACGGGCCTGCGGTGAGCCCCGGAATACCGGCGCGGCGAGTTCGCTCCGGACCCGTGCCAGCCGGGCGGTCAGCGACGATACCCGCTGGGCGGGCGGGAGGATCAGGACTGGCTCCAGTGTCGCCACAGCGCCATCCAGCGCGCCAGAGCGCAGCCGGACCAGAGCAAGGTCGGTGCCTGCCAGGGCCTTCCCGCCGAACCAGTGCTGCCCGCTGGGTCCCGGGGCCTGGTCATACAGGCTGATCGCCTGCTCCAGTTCCCTGGCCGCTGCGGTCCCGTCGTCCCCGGTGTCGGCAAGTGCGCCCCCGGCCATCGCGTACGTCGTTGGCAGTGATAGCGCGAACTCCTCGCCGCCGATCTCCACCACGTCATCACCGTGGTCGTCGTCCCGGGCGGCGTGCGCGAGGGCGACCGCCCGGCGGGCTGTGTCCAGGTCGCCAAGCCGGGCCGCCGCGCGGGCATGCTCAAGGTGCAGGCTGGCACCGCGCGGCCCGCGGGAGGCGTACCGCAGGCCGTCGGCCGCCAGGTCGCTGCTTTCGCGGAAGCGCCCGCGCCAGTACATGTTGGCGGACAGCATCGCGCGGAGCATGCCCCGCAGGGGGTCGTGGTCTATCGCGTTGGCGTAGGCCCAGCCTGCCCGGAGCAGTTCGTCGGCGGCGTCCGGATAGCCGAGGCGGCGGGCGTTGTGGCCCATCAGCCCGTTGACGCAGCCGAGCAGGAAGTACAGGTCAGCCTGCTCACGCGGCCACAGCCGCCGGTCCAGCACCCGGTAGATCCTGTCCCGGACGCGACGTGTCTCCAGGAATGCCGTCAACGGCGCGTCGGCATCCGTTAGCCGGGACAGCCGGACCAGATCCGCGCGGAGCTGCTCCAGCGTGGCCTCGCCGATGCCGTGCTGCTCGTGCTCCGCAGCGTGTTCGCTGCCCTCGTGCGCTGCCATCAGAACCTCTCGCTCAACCGCGAAAAGCCCCATACTGGACTCTTCTCTTCCACGGTAAGCGAACGTGCTGGATACGAGCAGGCCGGGGTCTGGCTGGCCGGTAAGGGCGACGGGAGCCTGCGCCATTAGGCCGGGTACGGCCGGTACTGCGGGGACCACCATGGCTACGCCGGCAACCGGGGCCGGGGCCATGGGGCCGGGGCCTGTCGCGCCGCCGAACTGGGCGGCGGTTATGCCGAGAGCCTTGCAGTAGCAGAGCCTGTAGCGCTCGGTCAGGCCGCCGTTACCGCTTTCCCAGCGGTAAATGTTGTGGCACATGCCGTCGATGCCGGGCAGGGACCTGTCGCCGGCGGCCCGGCCCGCCTCGATGAGCTGGCGAGCCATATCCCGCCTGGTCCAGCCCCTGGCCTCGCGCTGCTGGCGGAGCCACGCGCCGAGTTCGGCTGACATCGCGCTCTCCTTCGGTCGGGTTGCCGCCGTGGACATCCCCGGACACGGCGTGTCCGGGGATGTCCACGGTTGTCACTGGTATCGGTCAGCGCGGCATGCCGGGACCGGCTGGCGGTCAGGTCAGCAGGTCGTCGGCGAGCCCGGCCTTGGCTCCGTCGATGAACGCCCGGATCTCGCCGGGTTCGAGGATGAGGGCGGGGCTGCCGGGGTCAGTGGACTGGCGCAGGGCGACCCGCCCGCCGGGCAGCTTCTTGGCTTCCAGGCACGCGCCGCCGTTGTCGCTCCACGGCTTGCGCCAGCCGTCAGCGCCGAGGCTGGAGGAGGGCATGCCGTTGCGGATGAAGCCGGTGTCCATATCAGGTCTCCTTCATGATGTCGCGGAGAATGGTGACTGTCTGGTCCGGTGAGGCGGCCTGGGCGCACATGCGGTCGAGCGCTTCGATGTAGGCGGTCGTCTCGGCGGGCTTGTTCATGTAATAGGCGCCGGTCAGGCTCTCGCTGTAGACGATGTCGGGCATCTCCTGGTCGGGGAACCGGAACACCCAGAACATGCCATACAGCGCAGGGTGCCACCCGGCGCTGTACGGGATGACCTGGACCGTCAGAGCGGGCATCTCGGCGGCCTCGATGAGGCGGGCGAGCTGGCCGCGCATCACATCGCGGCTGCCGACCGGGCGGCGCAGCACGGTCTCGTCCATCACCACCCAGTATTCGGGCGGCGCGGGCCGGCGCAGCAGCTCCTGGCGGGCCAGGCGCAGCGCCACCCGCCGTTCGGTCTCCTCACCCGCCGCGTCGGGGAAGCTGGCTGTGGTGATGGCCCGGACATAGTCCTCAGTTTGAAGCAGGCCGGGGATGACCTGCGGCTCGTAGGCGCGGATCAGGCTGGCTGCTTCCTCCAGCCCGACCGCCACCTTGAACCATGACGGCAGCACATCGTCGTAGCTGTGCCACCAGCCGGGCTTGGAAGCGTCCCGGGCCAGGGCCAGGAAGGCGTCGATCTCGCGGACGTCGGTGATGCCGTAGGCCATCAGCAGGGACTTGACGGTGAGCGGCTTGAGGCCGCCTTCGCCGCGTTCCATCCGGCGGATGGTGTACCAGGAGGAGTAGATCGCCTCGGCGGCCTGCTCATAGCTCATCCCGGCCTTCTCGCGCAGCGCCTGGAGCTGGCGGCCCAGGATCATGCGCAGCACGGTCGGCCCGCTCCCGGACCGGGTTTCGGTCATGCCAGTCCTGCCTCCGCTGTTTTCCCTGGACACAGGGTGCCATGACCGCGACGGTACCGCAATGGACGGTATTGCACTTGTCAATCACTGGACTGGTTTGTACGTCCGCTGTCGATCGCGTTTTGCAATGAGCATGGCGCATGGTGGTGAAACCCGGTAGGTGAGCGGCCCGCGACGGTACGTGGCCCCTTTCGGGGCCCGCGCCAGGCGGCCCGCGCACCTGGCCAGGACGTGCAAGTCGCGCGGTATGCGGGCTGAGCCCCCGTATGGCCCGCATACCGGCCGGGAGGCTCCCTCAGGGCCTCCCGCCGCCGCCAGGCCCGGACAACAGGTCCCCCCGTCCTGGTACCGGCTGGCGGCGAAGGGCAGCGGCGCGGGGAGTCAGCCCCACGCCGCTGCCACCGGGGGCGGGACAGGCTGAGGACGCTGCGAGGAAGGAGTCAGACCGGATGAGCCCGGGGAAGCCGACGACGCGAATCTGCGGTGGCTGCACCACCACACGGCTGTCCGGATATAACCCGGGCACCATCTGCGGCCCGTGCCAGCGGGCCCTGTGGGAGCAGCAGGCTGCTGCTGGCCCGGACGGCCGGGACGACCCGGCCGCCAGGGTGTGGGACACCGAACCGATGCGTAACGCGCTGGCCCGGCTGGACTTCCCGGCCGTTCTGGTGATCTACAGATCGGCGGCCCGGCTGTCGCGCCGGGAGCTGGGCGAGCGCACTGGCCTGTCGCACAGCACGATCTGGTATTACGCGGCAGGCGCACGCCAGGGCATCTACGACATCCGGCAACTGCTCCAATTCGCGGACTCGGTCGAAATGCCCCGCTCGGCGCTGCTCCCGGTGATCTTGGGAGAGCCGCGTGCCCTGGGTGACCTCCTAGCCGAATCGGTGGCGACACCGATGAAGGAGCCTTCAACGTGAGTCAGGCAACTCCCAACCCAGCGCAGCCGACATCAGATACGGCCAGGCGTAAGGGGTTCAAGGCCGAGCTGGACGCGCTGCGGGAGCGGATGCGCGCTCTGGGGTTCAGTTATGACGAGATCGCGGCCGAGATCGGACGCCGGTACCGGGCGCGCCCGCGTGAGGCGTACCGGCTGGCGTGGGGGTGGAGCCTGGAGCAGGTGGCGACGCGGTTCAACGACCGTGCCGCCCGGCAGGATGCGGACCCGGAGGCCCGCGCGAGCTTGACCGCCTCCAGATTGAGCGAGTTCGAGCACTGGCCGCGCAGCGCGCGTAAGCCCTCGGTGTATGTGCTGTTCATGCTGGCGGAGATTTACGAAACCGATGTGCTGTGCCTGCTTGACCTGGCCGACCATGAGAGCTTGCCGCAGCAGGACCGGCTGGTGCTGCTGCGCCGCCCGCGCGCCGCGACCCCGTTCGGGGAGAAGGTGATTGCGCTGATGGAGGCGCGGGGGCTGTCGGCGGCGGAGACCGCGCGGCGTGTGGCGTGCAGCGCGGGTTACCTGTGCAACGTGATCCACGGCCGGAAACGGCCGTCGCGGCGGGTGGCGGCCCGGCTGGATGACCTGCTGGAGGCGGGCGGGGACCTGGCCGTCCTCGCGGAAACGGCCCAGGTGGTGACCGATGACGGCGAACCGGCGGCACGGGGAAATCCGCCCGTCCCGGCCGGCAGCGGTGAGATGCGGGCTGCGGCGGCCGGGGGCTTGTCGTTGTCGCTGCCGTATGTCCCTGGCCGCCTGGTGATCGAGGTGTCCGGCCCGGCCGGGAACACCGGCGTGGTCGCGGGCGACGGCGAAGATCGCGAGATCGCCGGCGGGCGGCTTGCGCTGGTCCGGAACGCTGCTCCGTCCAGGCCAGCGCGCACAGAAGTGACCGGCGCATGACGGCGGTCACGGGCCAGCCGGCTCCGGTCGCCGGGGCTGATCACCCGCTGCGCCGGGTACGCCGCCGCCGTGGCCTGACCCAGGTCGAGCTGGCCGGGCTGGCGGGCCTGTCATACTCCTACATCTCCATGATCGAATGCGGCCGGCGGAAACTCACCCGGCGCGATCATGTCAACGCGCTGGCTGCCGCGCTGCGGGTCCCGCCGGCCGAGATCGTACCGAGCCTGAGCCCAGGGTTTGACGAATGGGCACCAGCGTCGCCCGCTCCGGTTTCCGCGTTCCCGCCCGCCGGCGATGACATCGCCATTGCCCGGCACCGGGACCTGGCCGGGCAGCTCATCGGGTATGTGAGCCGTGGCGACACGTACGCGGCGGGGACGTGGTTGCGCCGCACGGCACGCGACCCGGGCGCGAACCCCTGGCTGCTGCTGGACCAGCTCACCCTTCTGTCCAGCAAGAACTCGCGTCCGCTCGGGGGGAGCGGGGCGCGTCTGGTATCCGCCGGAAGTACCGCACGGGGGCGGGCTGGCTGACTGCGCGATAAGGGAGATCACCATGTGCGGCACGATCCATACCGCCAGGCAGGGCGGGCACGCTCATCATGCCGTCCGCCAGACCGGCACGGTCCGGATTCCGCCGCTCGCCGACCCGCAGGGTAACGACGTCACCGGCCGCTGGCCGCTGCGCAGCTTCCTGGAGCTGGGCGCGCTCCCCAGCGCCGTGCCGTGCGCCCGCCTGCACACCCGGCAACTGGCATGGGAGTGGCAGCTCACCGGCCTCAGCCAGAACGCCGAACTGGTGGTCTCCGAGATCATGACCAACGCGATCCAGATCACCCAGGCGGACGGGCGGACCGCGCCGGTACGGCTGTGGCTGCTCGGTGACCGGACGCAACTCCTCATCCTGGTCTGGGACGCCAGCCCCCTGCCCCCGGTGCCCGTGAACACCAGCGACGACGCCGAGAACGGCCGCGGCCTGCTGTTGGTGGACACTCTCAGCGCCCGGTGGGGCCACTTCCCGCACCACAGCGGAGGAAAGGCGGTGTGGGCGCTGGTAGAGGACACACGGCCTGACACGCTCACCGAACCCTCCCCGTACAAGCAAGCTCTCCCCGCCAACCACACAAGGAGACGATTAACCGATGGCAGAGCCCAGCGAATTCACCGTCGATACCGGGCGCGGCTATGAGATCGCCGGCCGCGCGTCGGTCGATCATGACAACGGCGACCTGCTGGACATCGTGCTCAGCCGCGCTGACGGGCAGCCGTTCAAGGACGGGCGCACGGAGTACTCCGTCACCCTGTCGGTTGATGACGACCTGACCTGACCAGGAGAGGGGGGCGGGGAAATGCCGAACCTGCGGGACCTGACAGCCGGTGAGCTGGACAACGCCGAGGCAGCGTGTGACGTGCTCCTGGACCTGCACCAGCGGCACGACATCCTCGACCAGGCGACCTGGAGCAAGATCGACACGTTGCGCGCCGACATCGCTGCCGCCCAGGAAGACGGACCGCGGAAAACGGATGTAGCGACTCCCCTCAGCTGACGCCAGGGCCGGACGCGCACCAGCGGGTGAGGGGGTTAAGCCAGACCCTCGGCGGGGCTGCTCGGTTAGTCCTTCCCCCTGGGGGTCCCCCGCCTGACACAAGCTCCCTCCCGCGTACCGCCAGATTCCTTGCGGGAAGGACGGCAACCCTGGTCCCCGGCTTCGTGAGTGCCGGGGTTGCCCCGAGGCTTCCCGTGCAGGTCTGTGACCAGCACGGGAAGTGCCGCGCTGAGCGTGACGCCCGGTTCGGGCACTCCGCCGAAGGAGGAGCATCTGCGATGACCAGCCCGGCACGGGAAAACAGCGTCGCACTTGACGGAGTTGCCGGGCAGGAGCCGGCCCGAGAGCTGGTTCCTGCCGTTCCCGGCGTGCCCGCCCCCTCGTTGCCGCGCCGGCCGGTGCAGGGCGCGGCGCGTGCGGCGACATGGGTGCCGGCCGACCCGGAAACGCTGCGCCGGGTCAGAGAAGCCCTGGACAGGCTGTGACCGGCGATGTCAGCACGTAAGGACGGACACGATGGCCTTGTCGTCGTGCCGTTTGGCGCGCGGGAACAGCCGCCCGGCGGGGTCGGCGTGCTCCTCCCAGTCCTCGCAGCGTTCCAGGAACCGGGCCAGTGCAGACGGGCCGGATCTGGCGAGCGCGGGCCAGTTGTCCAGCCCCAGGTGCCGTGCGGTGTTCACCGCCCCGTCAGTGGCGAGCACGGCCCAGCTCACCGCGGACGCGGGGAGCGTGAGGGTGCGGGCGTGCCGGGCGGCGGCCGGGTCGGCTCCGGCGATCCAGTAACCTCCCGGGCGGTTGCGGTGTCGGCGCTGCTCGCACTGGAGCGCCCGCAGCAGGTCGCGGTGGGCGGTGTCGTAGCCGTTCCCGGCCGCCAGATGCTGCCGGTACTCCTGCTGCTGGGGCAGGCGCAGCGCGGCCTGCCGGTCGTCGGTGAGCACCCCGGTCGTGCCCGGCCCGGCGCCGTAGAAGATGAAGCTGTCGCCCAGCGCCAGCAGGTCGATCTCGCCGCCGGCCGCGCGGAGCATGACGACCGTGCTGGACGGGCAGGCGTCCCCGGCCAGGCCCAGCTCCCCGGCGGTGGCCTGGATGGCTGCGGCCAGCACGCCGGTCAGCGGTGCGCCCGGATCGGCGGTCAGGGCCGCCGTGATGGCCTTTCCGAGGCGGCCGGCGTAGGTGCCGGGCGGGACGACGGCCGGCTCGATCGCGCTAGCCCCGTCCAGCACCGCCACGACGTCGCCGGTCACCGCGATGCGGTCAGCGCCGCACGGCGGCTCGGGTAGCTGGGCGGTGGCGATGCGCATGGGGTCACCAGGTGAACGGGCCGGCGGCCAGGCTGCTGCCGGTGATTGTCAGGCCGTCGTAGGACGCCCGTACCACCAGGGAGAACGAGGTGTCCCCGGCCTGGGTGAACAGGTCCGCGAGGTGCCCGGCCAGGTAGTGGACCGCGCCGAGCGAGCCGATGGCGTGGATGCCCGCGATGTGGACCGCGACGTGCTCGCCGTCGTGGTGGCGGGCGACGTAGGCCAGGTCCGCGCTGGCCGGGTCCGGCTCGTCGGCCGGGGAGCCGTACCGCTGCCCGCTGGCCCGGTGCACGATCTGCCACCGCCCGGAGTCCTCGCGCATGTCCAGGACCCCGTCCCGGGCGAGCAGGGCGGCCCCGACTGTGGCGGACTTCGGGCCGCAGATGACGACCGTGTCCCCGGGCGGCGGGGCGGCGGTGCCTGGCTCGATCTGGTACCGGGTGACGGCGAACGCGTACCCGGCCAGCAGCCGGGCGATTTCCTCGGCGGTCTGCGCGTCTTCGGCGGCGATCAGCGGGCGCTGCCGGTCGGTGACGCCGTGCCGCAGCGGCACCCCGACGCTGACCGGGCCTACGCCGAAGAACGCCCGCTCCACGGCCGGGGCGGTGCCGCGGATCTGGGAGATGCGGCCCTTGGTGATGCCCATCGCGAGCGCGATCTGGGTGTAGCTCATGCCCTGGTCCTGGTGGGCTTCCTCGATCGCGGCGCGGCGCAGCCGGGCCAGCTCGGCGGCCTGCTGCTGGCAGGCCGTCAGCAGCTCGGTCGCCCGCCGGCCCCGCCGGATCGGGTCCGGGTCGCGGCGCACGTCCTCGAAGTCGTCCAGGCTGGGCACGGAGCCGAGTTTAGACCCCTTGACGGCCCTGAAGCGCCAGCCTACCGTGCGTTTATACCCCTATACGAGCTGTGCCCGCTCATGAGGGCAGAGGTGTTTACAGGGCTAAACAGAATCAGTTCCAGGGCGGGCCGCACCACGGCCGGCGTGGCGAAGGAGGTAACCCTCATGACGTGTGACAGCGGAACATCTGGCTGCCGGTCGCCGTCCGGGACGGGGAGCGTGCTGCTGGGCATGCCCGCCGTGTCCCGGAGCGGCGCGGCGGCTGCGGGTTCCGGGCGCGGTCTTGCCGGGCTGCGGTACGTGGAGGTGGAGACGGCCCGGTACTGCAACCGGTCCTGCCCGTGGTGCCCGAACGGGCACACCGGGGCGCGGCGCACCCAGCAGCTCCTGCCCTGGCCACTGTTCGCCAAGGTGGCGGCGGAACTCGGGGATGCGGGGTTCGCGGGGTTCGTCGCGCTGCACAACTACAACGAGCCGCTGGCCAACCCGCGCCTGCCCGCCGAGCTGGACCTGCTGCGCGCGGCAGCCCCGCAGGCCAGGCCAGCGATCTACACCAACGGGGATCTGCTCAGGCGCGAGGGCCTGGAGCGGCTGCTGGCCGCCGGGGTGAAGTACGTGCGCGTCACCCGGTACCCGCACCAGGCGCACGTCGCGCCCACTGAGGAGGCGCTGCGCCGCTGGCTGCGCCAGGCCGGGCTGGACGAGGCGTTCGGCTGGGTACTCGGCCCGGTGCGGCAGGGGCTGGCCGCGCGGTGGCAGGACGAGGCGGCCGGGGTGCTGGTGGAGGTGATCCGCCCGCAGATCGCCACCTACAACGACCGGGGCGGCACTGCGCTGGTCCCCGTGCAGGGGCAAGCGCGTGCCGAGCCGTGCCGGATGACCCAGACCTCGCTGTCGGTCGACTACCGGGGCCTGGTCAAGATGTGCTGCAACGTGATCCCCGACTCCGCGCCCGGTCATGAGCGGTACGTTGTCGGCTCGGTCGCGGACTGCACGCTGGCAGAGCTGTGGAACAGCCCGGTCATGGCCGGCTGGCGTGCCCGGCACGCGGTGGCGGACTGGTCGGATTCCCCGGCCTGCCGGAGCTGCGTGCAGGCGCTGCCGGAGACCCGGCGGTGAGCCCGGCCCGCGCCCCGCGCGCCCGCGCCGTGTTGACGGCGTCGGTGCCGGGGCGGATCTGCCTGGCCGGAGAATCGCTGGACTGGATGACCGGCGGCTGCTCGGTCACGGCGGCGGTGCCGCTGCGGACCCGGGTGACGGCCTGGCGGGCGGACGGCTCGGACGCGCTGGCGCTGATCTCCGGCCCGCCGCTGTACCGGACCCGGCTGGTGCCCGCCGCCCGCGCCGCCGCCTCGGTCTACGACCATGACGTGCTGGATCACATGCAGGCCGCCGCCCGGGTCACCCTGCCCGCAGCGGCTGAGCTGGCCGGGATCGTGGTGACCGCGAGCACCGACCTGCCGGTGGGGGCCGGGGTGTCCTCCAGCGCCGCCCTGACGCTGGCCGTGGTCGCCGCCCTGTCCGCCCTCCGGGCCGAGGAGGACGCGCCCGGCACCAGCGAGGTGTGCGCGCTGGCCCGGCAGGCCGAGACCGCCGAGCTGGGGACCGGGGCCGGGTGGATGGACTTCCTGGCCTGCGCCAGCGGCGGAGTCAACCAGATCTGGGCCGGCGACCGGCCGCACGCGGACCCGATCACCACCTCACTCGGCCTGCCGGTGGTGCTGATCGACACCCGGCAGCGCCGCGCTACTGCCACCGTGCTGGCCAGCAAGCGGGAACGCTACCAGGCCCGCGAGCCGGCCATGCTCACCTACGTGGCCCAGACCACCGCCCTGGTGGACGCCCTCACGCTGGTGCTGCGCAGTCCGCAGCCGGACTACCGCGAGGCCGGGAAGCTGCTCACCGAGGCGCACGCCCTGCTCCGCGATCAGGTGGCCTGCTCCACGCCGCTGATCGAGGAGTGCGCGGGCCGGGTGCTCGCCGCCGGGGCCTACGGCGCGAAGCTGTCCGGCTCCGGGCACGGCGGCTGCCTGTTCGCGCTGGTCCCCGACGACGCGGTCGCCGCCGTGCTGGCCAGCGTCACCGGCCTGCCCGTGCACGCGGTCGCGCTGCCGCGCAGCGACCCGGCCGGGCTGACCTGCACACCGCCAGCAGCCGCACGACACGGGGCGGCATGACCACCGCAACTCTCCGGGCACCTGCCCGGGGCGTCAGTAGGATTTCGCTCACCGTCACCGCAGACGGAGAACCAGGAGAAGATACCGTGGCCGACTTCAGCCGGCTGGTGAAGGCATACGACATCCGCGGCACCGTCCCGGACGAGATGAACACCCGGATCGCCCGCGACGTGGGCGCGCTGTTCGTCCGGCTGACCGGCACCCGCAAGCTGGCCGTGGCCCGCGACATGCGCGATTCCTCGCCCGGCCTGGCCGCCGCGCTGGCCGACGGGGCCGCCTCGGCGGGCGCGGACGTGCTGGACGCGGGCCTGGGGTCCACCGATTACGCCTACTACGTCTCCGGTGCCCTGGACATCCCGGCCGCCATGATCACCGCCAGCCACAACCCCGCCGTCTACAACGGCATCAAGCTGTGCCGGGCCGGCGCCGCCCCGGTCGGGGAAGATTCCGGCCTGGCGCAGATCCGCGCCTGGCTGCAAGCGGGAGACATCCCCGCCCCGGCCGCCCAGCCCGGCACCGTCACCGGCCAGGACCTGCGCGCTGACTACGTACGGCACCTGCGGTCCCTGGTCGCCCTGGACGGCATCCGGCCGCTGAAAGTGGTCGCGGACGCCGGCAACGGGATGGCCGGGTACATGGTCCCCAGCGTGCTGGCCGGGCTGCCGGCCGAGCTGATCCCGCTGTACTTCGAGCTGGACGGCACCTTCCCCAACCACGAGGCCAACCCGCTCGAACCCAGGAACCTGCTGGACTGCCAGGCCAAAGTCAAGGAGACCGGAGCCGACATCGGGCTGGCCTTCGACGGCGACGCCGACCGGTGCTTCTTCATCGACGAGCGCGGCGAGCCAGTGCCGCCCTCCGCGATCGTCGGCCTGGTCGCCGCCCGCGAACTGGCCCGCCACCCCGGCTCAGCTATCGTGCACAACGTCATCACCAGCGCCGCCGCCACCGAGATCATCCGCGAGCACGGCGGCACTCCCGTCCGCTCCCGGGTCGGCCACTCTTACATGAAGGCGCTGATGGCCGAGCACGACGCCGTCTTCGGCGGCGAGCACTCTGGCCACTACTACTTCCGCGACTTCTGGCGGGCCGACACCGGCATGCTCACCGCCCTGCACGTCCTGGCCGCTCTCGGCGGCCAGGACCGGCCGCTGTCCGAGCTGACCGGCGCCTACACCCGGTACGTCGCCTCGGGGGAGATCAACAGCCACGTCGTGGACGTGCCCGCCAAGCTGGACGAGGTCCAGGCCGCCTACACCCGCGCCGGGGTGAGCACCGACCGGCTCGACGGCCTGACGGTCAATCTCGGGGACGGCTGCTGGTTCAACCTCCGCCCCTCCAACACCGAACCCCTGCTCCGCCTCAACGTCGAAGCACCCACCCACGACACCATGACCGCCATCCGCGACGAAGTCCTCGCACTCGTCCGCCGCTAGTCAGCGAACCGTCCCCCGAGCGCCGTGCTGCCCCGGTGCGGGCTTTCCGGGCCGGGGCGGGCCGGGCGGCGGCGTACAGCCGTTCGGCGGCGGCGGACTGGGCGGCGCGCTGCATCGCCAAGCTAGGCCCTGGAACCTGCCCTCCCCAGGAAAGGACTCGCCGCCGCCAGCAACCGCGCCGCATCGCGAGACCACAACACCCGAAAAGGGCCGAAAATGCCTGGCCTGCGCCGGTGTGTTCTCCGGTATCCACAGGCTCGGCGGGTCTACGATCCCAGGATCGGGCGCTGAAGTGCCGGGATGCGAGAGAACGCAGACGGCCGGAGGTCTTGGTGAGCCAGGGCAAGCTAGTGCGTGACAAGATCCCGCAGATCATCCGCGGCAAGGGCCTGGAACCCGTCATCTACGTCGCTGATGCGGACGAGTACGCGGCCCGGCTGCGGGACAAGCTGTCCGAGGAGGTCGCCGAGTTCCTCGCCTCCGACAGCGACCCGGAGGAACTGGCCGACATCCTGGAGGTCGTCTACGCGCTGGCCGGGCTGGCGGGCACCGACCCGCAGCAGCTGGAGAAGCTGCGCGCGGCGAAAGCTGATGAGCGCGGCGGTTTCGCGGACCGGATCATCTGGTCCGGGAACCGGCCCGCCGCAGCCGCCGGGTCATAGCGAGTACGGGTTACCGGAAGCGACCTCATCGGCGAAGGCCTGCCAGAGCAGGTTAAGCGGGTGCGAGGGGCTGAACGCGGCGCGTTCCCCGCGGCGCGCGAACGTCCCGGTGACCAGTTCCATCATCGGGCTGAAGTCCGGCCCCAGGCCGACCAGGCGCAGCCCGGGTCCGCCGGGCAGGCGTCCGTCGGCGCCGGCGCGGGCGATGCTGACTGAGGTGAGCATGCAGCCGTAGGCCATCTTGGAGCGCATCAGCGCGAGCCCGAAGTAGATGTCGTCGATGGTGGCGACGATGGTCATGCGGCTGCGGAAGTCGGTGCCGTACCAGCGGCGCAGGAAATCGGTGATCACCCCGCCGACGGCGGGGACGATCAGCGGCACCTCGGGCAGCCGGTCCACGCTGACTGCGGGGACGGGCAGTTCCCGCCTGGGCAGGTTGGTGAGCAGCACCAGGCCCTCGCGCCGCCACATCCTGCCCAGGCAGTGGCCGGCTCACGGGAGATCAGGCGTAGCTGTCCGGCACGAGTTCGCCGGGCGGGAGACCGATCCGGCGTGCGGCACGCGCCGCGGCCCGTGACTGGAGGTCGCCCGACGGCCCCCAGTCCAGCAGCACAGCCGCCTGCGTCGCCGAGGTCATGAGACGACAGTACACATGGCCGCTGTCCGGGTCAGGCGCGGCCGGGTCGAAAGCACCCACCACGCCGAAGAGGCGGACTTGCACATACGGGCCAGGGACCCGCGGATCGCCGGTAACGACCTGATGGCCAAGGTAGGTGACGCTGTCCCGGACGACCCGCACCTGGCTTTCTTCCGCGCACTCTCTCAGCAAGGTGGAAACCCAGCCGCTGTCCCCGCTATCGCACTTCCCGCCGGGTAGCAGGAACTTCTGCTCGTGAACCCGGTCCTGGACCAGGAAGCGCCCCGTCTCGTCGGCGAGCCAGCCGTGAACCTGCCGGACCGGCAGTCTTGCGGGAACCCGCCCCTCGCGCCACTCGAATTCCGTCATCGCATCACCGTAGCGCCGCGCTCCGTGCCAAGGCTGGCGAAGAAGAACGTGCCGCCGCGTCGGCAGTCGGAGCGCCGGCGGCCTACGCGGTCGGAGTGCCGGCGGGTGCCGGGTAGGTCCAGGTGTGCCCGGTGCCACGGTATTCGGAGACGGGGATCGGGCGGACACCGTCGCGCATGCGGCTGACGTACAGCTGCCCGGCGAGGTGGTCGATCTCGTGTGCGGCCAGCCGTGCCATGGCGTTGTCGAGCGCGAGGATATGCTGCTGGCCGTCCGGCTTCGTGCAGGCGACCTCGATGTGCAGAGGGCGGGGGACAAGGCCGCGGACGTCGAAGAAGGACAGGCAGCCCTCGTACTGCTCGTCGGTCTCGGCGGACTCGCTGATGACCTGCGGGTTGAGCATGATGACGGGCTCGGCGCCGGGGTCGGGCGGGATCACGATGGCGGCGGCGCGGGAGATGCCGATCTGGGGGGCGGCGACGCCCATGCCCTTGCTGAAGACGTGCTGCTCGCCGGCCCGCTGCAGCGCGCCGAACAGCCCGGCGATCACCGCCTCCGCTTGGCCTGCCTCGTCAGGGAGCCGGAAGGGGACCGCCTGCTGGTGCAGGACCGGGTCGCCTTCCTGGACGATGCCGGCTGCCTTCATGCGGTCTGCCGCGGTGCGCAATTCAGGATGCTCCCTGGTGTCGTCGGGCCTGCTGCGGAAGCGCCATTCGAGCCGGTACCGGGTGCCGACTGGCGGGTCGCTGGTTGCCCAGGAGAATACGGCCTGGGCGCCGCGCCCGGCACGGGCGGGAATGGTGCGCAGCGGGATGGCCTCGGCGGTGGCGGACGTCTCGGTTCCCCAGACGACGGGGTCCAGGGCCGCTGGGAACACTAGGTCGACGGACAGGCGGCGGGTGGGCAGCCGGACGGCGCGCTGGAACCACGGCCCCCACCGCCCGTCGTCAACGGTGTAGGAGTAGCTGATAGTGGCAGTCTGGCCCGGGTAGAGCGGGAACCGGCCGCGGTCGTTCTCGAAGCACAGCCACGCCTCTTTGAACGCGTCCCAGTCGGCCTTGACTTTCCAGCTCATCGGCTCCCCGTCGCATGATGCCGTGAGCCCGACCTCATCCCAGGTCAGCGGCCTGGCGCGGTAGAGGGCGTTGGACCGTTCCGGCTGCCCGGGGTAGCGGTCGACGCTGATCCGCATCAGGTAGCGGGTGACCGGTTCCGGCCCGGCGTTGCGCAGGAGGCGGCGCTGGCTGGCGCGGAAGAACGCGCCGTCGTAGGACAGCCCGGCATGGTCGTCCTCGACCACCAGCCCGCCGGGGAACGGCATGCCGGTTCCGCTGGCGCTGCCGTTATCCCGCCGCCAGGCCGCAGTCAGCTCGCCGCCGGCGTCCAGCGCCTCTTCGGCCTTGCGGGCGAACTGCTCGCTGGCGTTCATCCGGCCGGCCTCGACGTGGCTGAGATAGGAGGCGCTGAACCCCATCTCGGCGGCGAGTTTCTTCTTCGGCAGGCTGCGCCGCTCGCGCCACCGGGTGAGCTCGGCGCTGAACGGCGGCTGCCCGTCTGCCCGGTTCTCCGCGCTCACTGCCGGAACCTCCAGGCCGGCCACGTGGCCTGAGCGCGTGAGTGAGTCGCGAGTGAGCGTTTCTCACCGTCGCCTCACGGCCACGGAAGGTGGTGTCCTCCGATTGTAGGCGCGCGGGCATCCGGCCGCAGCCCGCGCAGGCGCAGGCGCTGAGGAGGGCCAGGTGACGATCGCCAGGACGGTAGGGGACAGGATGCCGGTGCCGGACGGACCCGGCGTGCGGGATGAGATCGCCGGGCGGGTGCGGGCGATCCGCGAATCCGGCGGGAGCGTGCTGCCGCCCGTGCTGCTGCTGGGCGTGATGGAGCGGGTCGGCGCCAACTGGGTGTCCGACACCCTGCGGGCCGCGACGTCCGTGTCCGCCTGGCGCAGGAGCGCGGACACCTCGCCCAGCGGCGCGTCCGGTCTCACGTTCAGCTCGCTGTGCCGGAACCCTGCCTTGTTCCGCTTGACGCTGCGGACGTCCTCCGCCTGCTGCTGTGCCGGCTGGTTCTGGTGAATGAACCCGATCCCGCCGGCCTGCGCGAGCGCGATCGCCATCCTCGGTGAGGACACCGCCTCCATGATCGCGCTGCACAACGGCAGCGCGACCCGCAGCGGGGCCTCCCCGCCGGCCGGGTGCCGCACCAGCGGAGCCGACAGGCTCACGTTCGTCGGCGTGCGGTCCTCGCGCGTCAGGCCAGGGATCAGAAGGTACTCATTCAGCGATCGCGAGACGTCGTCAAGGATCCGCACGTGCCCTCGCAGAAAGTGACAGTGAGCCGGTCCCGCCGCCGCGCGCAGCTCAGGCCGAGCCTGCAGGCCCAGGCCGCCACCCGGGTCGCAAGGACGGAATGGGGTCTTCCTGTGGATGCCCCGGCGGCCCCCGGCTACGTCGACTGACCGTTCCCGGCTGCCCTGGGTGCTACGGCGGTATGCATGAAGGTGAAGGATTCATGCCCCGCCCGCGCAGTGCGGCCAGATCACGCTTGGGCTCCTGCGCGGCTGGCGAGTTCGCGCAGCCCGGCCGGGCGCGGACCTGGTGCCTGGGTGATCGTGGTGATGAGCGTCTTGAAGGATGCGCGGCGGATCTCTTCGGGTGCGTGCCGCTCAGCTGCCAGCAGTGCCCGGCATGCCTGGTCGGGGCGGCCGTGGTGCTGCCAGGCGCGGGCGGTGTCGATCAGGAACTTGGCACGGCGCTCAGGCGTGCGCAGCTGAGCCTGGGTGACGGCGCGGGCGTGGGCGAGGGCTGCGGTGGAGTCGCCGAGCGCGTTGTGGATGCCGATCTGGTAGACCTCGACGCCAGTGACCGAGAACGCCGGGTGCGTGGCCGCGCCGTCTGGCATCCGGGCGGCGGCTGCCCCGGCCTCGGCGATCAGGTCCAGGGCCTGGCAGCGGCGCCCGTTCTGGGCGCTGGCGTAGGCGGCGGTGCACAGCAGTGAGCCGTAGGCGGCCAGAACGGGCACTGGCGGGTCGCCGTGGTCGGCGTCCAGTGTGAGGGCGGTCCGGGTCAGCAGGGTGGTGGCAGCGTCGTAGTGGCCGAGCCTGCGCATCGAGATCGCGACCGCGCGGGACGACGCGGCGGTCGTGGCGGGGTCCCCGCTGTCGCGGGCGGCAGTCAGGGCACGGTCGGCGGCGACCCAGGCCATGCCGTCCTCCCCGGCCTTCTCCGCGAGTTCCGAGACCAGCACGTAGGTGCGGGCGAGTGCCGCTGAGGCTGCCGTCCTCGCCGCTCCCGGCGGGGCGTCCGTGCGGCTGGCTGACGCGGCGGCGACCAGGCCGGGCAGCTTCATGGCGAGGGCCTGGTACCGGCAGGCACTGAATGCCTGCCATGCTGCGGTCAGGCGGCCCTCAAGCTTGGCGGCGGGGATTGGTGCGGCAGGATCCGGGCCTGATGAGAGGATCTCCCCGATCGCGGCGGTTACCGGATCAGGGCCTGCGGCAGCCGCCGCCCTGGAGGCGGGCAGGAGGACCACCGCGGACACGCCGACCAGCCCGGTCAGGAGTTCGCGCCTGAGCACATCACCCTCCAGCTCCGGCCCCGCCTGTGTGGCTCTTGATGCCACAGTAGCGGGCGGAGGGGCCGGAAGCCGGAGAACCGCGCCGAGGATCGCCGGGGGAACGTCGGCTTTCCCAGCCACGGCGCGGATCATGGCGACGTCAGTTCCGGCGCGGCTGCCGGTTTCAAGGCGGGAGATGGTGGAGCGCGAGTAGCCGGAAGTGATTGCGAGGTCTTCCTGCCGCCATCCGCGGGCCTGCCGCGCCAGGCGTATCACTCCGCCGACGTCCTCAGCCTCGATCAGGGCCACTGCTCGGGCGGAAGCCCACAGAGCATCGCTCGTGTTCATTCGGTTCCCGAGGGTAGCCGGATCCCCTTTCAGGGTACGCGGCCCGGCCGTCGGCTGCGAGGCCGCGTGCAGGTTCTGCACGCGGTGTGCGGGCCGTGCACATGGCCTTCCCGCAGCGCCGGGGCGCAGGGTTCCATGTGACCGAGGCCGGCCGCGTGATGGCCACAGAACCGAAGGGACAGTCCTGATGAACGGCATGCGCGCAGCAGTGCCTGGGCAGCGGGTCTTCACGCCGGTCGTTGACCAGCACGCGTCGTGGATCGCGGTCAACCCGATCCAGGGATGCCCGAAGCGGTGCGAGTACTGCTTCCTCCACGAGCGGTCCCAGGCCGGGGTTGCCCCGTTCCAAGTCGCAACGCCGGCGGAGGCGGAGGAGATGCTCCTCGCGTCCCCGTTCTACGGCCCGGAGCGGGCGGTGGCGCTGTTCACCTGGACCGACGTCATGGCCGTGGCGTCGTCGCGGGCCTACCTGACGGAGTTCCTCGGCCGCCTGACAACGGCGGGGCTGCCGAACCCGGTCGTCCTGATCACCAAGTGCCGCATCCCCGGGAACGTGATCGATGCGATCACCGCGGCGCGGGAGTCGGGGCTGCGGGTGATCGTCTACCTCAGCTACTCCGGCCTGGACGCGGCGGTCGAGGCCGGCATCCGGCACGAACAGCTCGTGGCGAACTTCCCGGCTATGTCCGAGGCGGGCATCCCGGTCGTGCACTACTGGCGGCCCGCGCTCCCGTCCAGCGCGACCGTCGAGACGATGACCAGGGTCCTGGACCTGGCTGCCCGGTACGCGGCGTGCACGATGGCCGCAGGGCTGAAGGTAGAGGCAGGCGCGCTGGGCCGCCTGTCCCGGCACTGGCCCGCGCTCGCCGTGACGGCGGGAGTCACGAAGGCGGAGTGCGTGTACCCGGCGGCGTTCTGGGAGTTCATCCACCGGGCCGGCGACCTGCGCCCCGGTTACCCGGTGTTCCACACGAACTCCTGCGCCCTGGCGTACGTGCTGGGCGAGGCGGACAGGTTCGGCGTTCACGGCAGCGATGTCTGCACGGCCCGGAACAGCTGCCCCGGCTTGCAGCGAGACCGCTGCGCGGCAGCGCTCAGCACGGCGACCCCGGTGACTGCCGAGCGGATCGGCGCGGCGCTTGCCAGCCGGGGCCTGGCGGGTCCGGGCTGGGACTTCGACAGCGGGACACGGACGCTGGCGGTCCGCGCGGTCATCCCGAACGCGGTAGCCTCCGCGCTTACCCAGGACCTCGGCGTCCGCGTGGTGTCTGGCGGGCAGGGCGGCGACGCCTACTGGAGCAGCGGGACCTCCGGCGCGCAGCCGCTCGTGATCGGGGAAGCACGATGACCGGCGAGGCGCTGGGGCGGATGCTCAGCCAGGCCCGGACGCTGCGGGCAGGCTTCGCCGCGACCGCGCCGGAGCCGTGGGACGCCACCACGGCCGCAGCCGAGCTGGCCGTACAGCTCGGCCACCTCGCCCAGTGCGTCGGCCGCCGGCACGGCCTCGACCTAAGCGAGTTCGAGGACCCGGCCCGGCCGATCACCGACATCAGCGACGAGCTGGCGGACGTGGCCCTGGCCATCCTCAGCATCGCCGTCCTCTGCGGCGGCGAGCCGCCGGCCCCGCCGGAGGCAGCCGGCGGTCCCGGCCGGGCGCCCGGGGCGATGCCCAGGGAGGCGGCGCTGCTGCTCGTCCTGGTCATCGCCGCCGGCCGGCTCGCCGAGTCTGCGATGGTCGCCGGCGGGTACCGGCACCGGCCATCTGGCAATATGCCCGCAGTCGCCGAGGCGGCGGGGACCGCCCTCGCGGCAGCCGGCCAGCTTGCCACCGCGACGGGCGTGGACCTCCCCACGGCTTTCGACGCGATGTCGGCCGACGCCGCCGACTTCCTCGCCGCCCGCAGCGCCCGTGCCGGGGGCGGTCCCGCATGAGGACTCTGCTCCTTCACCGTGGCGTGGCGGTGAAAACCGTCACCGGGGCAGCTGCGGACCCGTACTTCGCCGCGATGTCGGCCGACGCCGGGGAAGTGCGCCGGTATGCGGGGATCCTGCGGGAGGTCGGCGTACCGCTGCCCGGCGACCTGGCCGTCACGGACAGCGCGTGCGGCACGGAGGTCCGTCACACGTGGATTCCCGGCCCCACCCTGCTGGAGCTTCCCGGCTGGCGGTCAGCCGAGTTCCTGTCGGCCGTGACGGCCATCGCCCGCTGGGTGCGCGCCCTGGAGCACACAGGCGCGCGGCTCGACGCGAACCTGGCGAACTTCGTGATCCCGGACCAGGGGAACCTCACCTGCATCGACGTCCTGCCCCCGCTGCTTGCCTCGCTTCGCCCGGCGGAGACAGGCCCGTGGGAGCTGGTGATCGGCGGGCTGTGCTTCGACGCTGACATCACGCTGTGCGCACTGGCCGGGTACGCCGCCCGGCACCTGCTAGGCGTCCTTGACCCCGGCCCGGCCGCGGCCGGGACCATCGCGAGCGCGTTCCGGATCTGCCCCGGCCATCCCCGGCCCGGCAGCCTGCCGGCCCGCTGGTTCCACTCCCGCCTGCAGGTAATGGAACTGGCCGCAGCGGGGCAGGTCTCCGCCGCCGAGGCGCAGAGGCTGCTCGCCGCGACCTCGGTGCGGGCGCTGCAGGCGGCCCCGCCCGCCACCCGCCGGCAGCACGCCGACGCAGCCCTCGCCGTCATGGCCGGCGCGCTCGACTGGAGGATGACATGACGGGGAATCCCGCGGAGCCGCGCCAGTACTGGGCCGGCGACCTCGCGGCCACGGTCACCGCCCAGGGCCAGGGACAGGTCGCGGACTACCTGTCCGGGTACCTCGCAGGGCCAGTCGGGACGCACGACCTCCCGCGCTACCAGGTCAGCCTGCACACCGGGCATGAGGAGCTGGCCCGTGCCTCAGCCCGGACCGCGGGCCTCCCGGTGACCCTGGTGGAGCCTGTTCCCGGCGTGACCCTCGCTGGCTCCACCGGGGCGGACGGCAGCCGCGTCTTCACGGTCGCCGGGGACCGGCTGGAGAACGCCCCCGGCGCCTGGGCCGCGTCCATCTCCGGCGACCGCGTGGACCTGCACGTCGCCGACCCGGCACGAGGCCCCCGCCACGTGCTGCGGGTCATCCGCGAGCTCATGCTCCGCGCCTACGAGGACGCCGGAGCAGTCGTCCTGCACGCCGCAGGAGTGGAGGTGGACGCCGGGACGGTGATGATCTGCGGGCCGCGCGGGGCCGGCAAGACCACGGCAGCGGCGGCGCTCCTGCACCAGTTCGGCCCCCGCGCCCGGCTGCTGTCCAATGACCGGCTCCTGGCCTGCGACGGCCGTCATGTAGTCGCGGTCCCGCTTCCCGTCCCGGTCGCCAGGGGCACCCTCGGCGCGTTCCCCGCCCTCGGGGCCGCCGTCCCCGCCGCACGGCGGGCGAGGCCCGGCGAGCCCGCCCCGGCCGCCCTGCCGCGCGAGTTCGGGACTCTCGGCAAGATCGCCTTCCCCGCCAGGGACTTCGCCGCCGCATTCGGGGCCGGGCTGGCGGCCAGCAGCCAGGTGGCCGCGATCGTTATCCCGTCCCTGACCGACACCGCCAACCCGCCCGTCGTCAGGCATGCCAGCCCCGCCGAGGCGCAGGCTGCCCTGTCCGCCTGCTGCTTCACGCCGGCCGACGAGTTCTGGCGGCCCTGGCTCGTCGCCCGCGCCCTGCCCGACGCCGACCTGGCCGCCCGCGCCGCCCGGCGGTGCCGCCAGCTCGCCGCGTCCGTGCCGTGCGTTACCGTCAGCTCGGGGGTCCGCGGCCCGCTCGGCGGCTTCGCCGAGGCCTTTGCCGCAGTGACCGGGGCAGCGCGGTGACGCCCGAAACGCCCCCGGCCCGGTGCCCGGCCGTGGTGACGGCTGCGGGGCACGGCACCCGGTTCCGGCCGTTCACGAGCGTCGTCCCGAAGGAGATGCTCCCGGTCGGCGGCACCCCGGCCCTCGGGCACGTTATAGCCGAGTGCACAGCCGCCGGCGCCGACCGCGTGTACGTCGTCACCCGGCCCGGCGACCCCGTCGTTCCCGCCTACGTCCGGCTGCTGCAAGACGACGGCTGCCCGGCCGTGTGCGTCCCGGAGGACCTGTCGGCCGGGTACGGGAACGCCGCCCCGCTGCTGACCATCCGCCCTGTCCTGGAAGCATGCGAAACGTTCATGGTCGCGTTCGGGGACGACGTCCTGCTCGGCGGCCCCGCCCCCGGCGCGGACCTGGGCGCGATGCGGCAGGCCGCGGTGTGCGGGGACTGCGCGGTCATCGCGGGACAGCTGATCAGCCTGGCAGACACCGGGTCGTTCGGCGTCATCGACACCGCCGAGCCGGGCGGAACGCGCGTGCGCGGCATCCGGCAGCGCCCGGACCCGGCCACTGTTACCGAGCCGCTGGCCGTCGTGTCCCGGCTGGTCCTCCGCCCGCCCGTCCTCGTCCTCCTGGTCCCCAGGGCCGAGGCGCGCGGCGAGGTCGACCTCGGCACCGCCGTCGGCGAGCACGCCCGCGAAGCTGACGTCCGGGTCCACCGCATCACGGCAGACTGGGTAACGGTGGGCGACCCGCGCCGCTACCACGACGCCCTCACCCGCTATTGGAACAGCCACCCGCAGCGCCCGAGCCATCCCGAGGAGACCGCTTGCTGATCGACATCTTCAGCGACCGCTACGAGCACACAGGCACCGCCGAGAAGGAAGACGCCCATGCCCAGGGCCTGTGGCACCGCACCTTCTCCGCCCTGCTCGTCAACCCCGCTGCCAGGACCGTCACGCTGCAGAAGAAGGCACCCGGCCGGGCCGGGTTCGACCGCCCCGACTACGCTGACTTCACCGTCGGCGGCCACTACCACGCCGGCGAGGCCATCCCCGACGGCGTCCGCGAGGCACGCGAGGAACTCGGCCTGCACGACCTGGACTACGCCGACTTCTTCCCCCTCGGCATCCGGCAGACCGCCGTCACCCTCGCCCCCGACCGGATAGAGCGGGAGTTCCAGCACTGGCACCTCCTGCCCCTTAGCAGCCCGCTCGACGGCATTCCCCTTGACGACGCCGAGGTCAGCGGCCTGGTCGAAATCGGCCTGGACGACGCGATCGCGCTCGCCAGCGGGGACCGGCAGCAGGTCGGCGCCCTGTTCCTCACCCGCGACGGCCAGGCCCGCACCCTTACGCGAGGCATCCTCACCACAGCCGACCTGGTCCCCGGCTACCTCGCGACCGACCGCCTTTACCTGCGCCTATTCGTCGCCGCCCGCCGGTACCTAGCCGGCGACCGCCAGTACCTGTCCTGGTGAGCCCGGTGACCGTGCTAGCCCCCCGCAGCATCGCGGTCGTCCTCGGCACCCGCCCCGAGCACATCAAGCTGGCGCCCCTGATCCGCCTGCTCGGCCCCGCCGCACGGGTCATCCACTCCGGCCAGCACTACGACCCCGCGATGACCGGCGTGCTGCCCGGCACCGCCACCGTCGGCGAAGAGCCGCTGTGGATCGGCGGGCAGCACCGCGGCATCCAGATCGGGGCCGCCACCGCGCAGCTCGCCGACCGCTGGCGGGACGACCGCCCCAGCGCGGTCGTCGTTCAGGGAGACACCAACACCGCCCTCGCCGGCGCCCTGGCCGCCAACTCCTGCAGAGTCTGCCTCGTCCACGTCGAGGCCGGCCTGCGCAGCGGCGACCGCGACATGCCGGAGGAGCACAACCGCATCCTCATCGACCACCTTTCCGACCTGTGCTGCGCCCCCACCAGCGGCAACGCCGCCAACCTCCGCGCCGAGTCAATCCCCGGCCACCGCATTACCATCACCGGGAACCCGGTCGTCGAGGCAGTCCGGCACACATCCCGCGACCACCAGGCCGCCGAGGTCATCCTCGGCGACCTCGCGGGAACCGACTTCGCACTCGCGACCTTCCACCGGCCCGAGAACACCGACCCCCCGGCACGGCTCGCCGCCGTCCTGCACGCGCTGGCAAGCACAGCCCTGCCCGTCCTGATCCCGCTGCACCCCAGGACCCGCAGGAGAATCCGCGAACTCGGCCTGAACCTGGGCCGCCTGGGCATCCGCACCTGCGACCCGCCGCCCTACCCGGCGTTCCTCGCCCTCATGGAGCGCGCCCGCGTGCTCATCTCCGACTCCGGCGGCATCCAGGAAGAGGCCACGATCATAGGCAGGCCCCTCATCGTCCTGCGGAAGTCGACCGAGCGCCCCGAGGCCCTCGGTGCCCTCGTGCGGATCACCCCGTCACCAGCCGACCTCCCAGGGCTCACCGCCGACCTGATCACGATGCCAGCCGCCCGCCACACCGCCACGCCATTCGGCGACGGCTTGGCCTCGCAGCGGATCAGCCGGGCAATAACCACGCTGCTCGGCGAGCACCCGGGTTCACCGCCCGGCAGCCCGTCACCGGCACCCCAGGTGTCGGCGCAGCCTGGACGCGGGGCAGGCAACCCCCAGCACCCGCTCGATGAGGCAATATCAGGCGTATGACGCGCCCCCCGGCCTGGGTCCTCACCGCCCATCTCCTACGACAGCCCAGACGCCCGCAGGCTCACCCAGGCCCTGCACCGGGAACAGCTCGCCACCTACGGGTTCGCCGATGACCCGGGCGGCACGTCCCCCAGGGAGTTCGACCCGCCGCATGGCACGTTCCTGGTCGCGTCCGCCGTGGGCGGGCCTGCCATCGCCTGCTGCGGGTGGCGTGCCGCCGGGCCTGGCACCGCCGAGTTCAAGCGCCTGTACGTCGACCAGCTCGCCCGCGGCCAGGGCCTGGCCCGCCGCCTCTTGGAAGCGCTGGAGCAGCACGCGAGACACAGCGGCAAGACCCGAGTGATCCTGGAAACGGGCGCCCTCAGCCACGCAGCCCTCGGGCGTTCACCTCCTGCGGGTTCACTTTCACGGAGTCCTACGTCGAGGGCCGGAACCCCGACATCAGTCGCGCCATGCAGAAGACCCTCAGCCCGCCAGCAACGGGGCAGCCGGAACAGGCGGCCCGCGCCCCCTTGCCGTGCCGCCGACCGCTATATAAGCCCTTATTAGGACCGAGACCGCCCACGTGAGAAGCACCCGGCACAGCGACGCCAACCCGGCCACCGCCCTGACGGTCCGCGCCTGCTGCGTCATCGTCAACGACGGGCAAGTGGCGCTGATCCACCGCCAGCGGCCCAGCGGCGACCAGTACTCGCTGCCCGGCGGCCTCGTCCACGCCGACGAACAGGTCCCGGCCGCGCTCGCCCGCGAGCTCAACGAGGAACTCGACCTCGACGTCACCACCCTGCCCCGCCGGCCCGAGCTGCGATGGGTGCAAGACCAGCTCACTACCCGCCCCGGCAGCACCGACCCGTTCCGCCGGCTTCACCTCATCCACGTGCTGCCCGACCTGCCGTCCCGTGCCCGGCACGCCATGCCGGCTACCGAGCAGGACGCTGAGGACTGCACCCGGATCGTCTGGGAGCCAATCGACCAGGCCGTGGGCCTACACCTGTACCCTGCAGTCGGGCGCAGCCATCCAGGGCCTGGCGAGCGCATGCGTCCTGCCAGCCCCGGTACTCCTGGCGCCGATCACGGACCAGAGCTTCCGCTGGCGTTGACCCGCAGTCGGCCCGGCCAGGCCGCCACGGGACTGATCCAGCCCGGCTCTACGCCCCGCCTGGGGCGCTGGAAGACAAGCACGGGACCGGCAACCTGCTCATGCTGGAGGGCCGCGCCAGGCTGACCGCGCCGTTCATCCGGTTCGCCCGCGACCACCAGCACGCCGCACCCCAGGGCGAGCCGAAGCTAGCCCTGACCCTCGGCGCATACGCACGCGAGCACCAGGTAGTGGCAGTGCCCACTGAAGCCGATGTCATCGACCTCGGTGTCCCGGAAGTCCCTGCTCCCCGCGAGCACTCCGGGCCATCGGTGGCTGCGAGCCGCACGTGACGCTCGTACGCAACTGCCCGGCAAAGTATGAACCCGCGCCGGTCCGGCAGCACCAGGCGCTGGGTGGCACCCCGTAGCGAGCCTCGATGTGCTCGGGGACCGATGAGACGGCGGCCGGGGCGCATGGCGGTGTTCAAGACGAGGACGCGGTCGGTGACGAGCTGGTACATGTCCCGGTCGCCGGACGAGTGCAATCAGCTGACGGTTGACTGGAATTTCCTCTACGGCTTCCCCGGGGAAGATGATGCCGACTGCACTGGGCGGCCAGATCCTGCGTCGCCGCCGGGTCGGCAATGGCCCGCTCGCCGAACATGATCAGGATGTCCCGGTCGGCTGGCACTCTGCTTACCAGGGTGGCGATGACGCATGATCGCCACCCCAGCCCGTCGCTAGATTGAGCGTGCGCCGCTGGCAGGTTCTGCCGGCGCCGGAGAATCGGCCTGTGAAACCGCAACCGTCGCGCGGCGCAGCGCCGAGGCTCGCGTGTCGCGTCGGCGTTCGGATCCCGACGGGATATGCTGCCTGACGGGTGCCCGTGCGTGCCCACCGGGACTGCTAGCCCAGCCATTAGCGTGAGCCCGGTGAACCGAGCCGCCGCTCCGTGCACGACTGCGATCAACCAAGACAACGTGTGTCTGCGGAAGCTGCCGATGCGGCGCGGGCTGGGGTGCTGGACTTGGCGGCGGACAGGACTGGCACGTTGTGAGTACTAACCCGACACACCGGACCCGGCTGGCCCGCGCCCTGGCGGACGCCACCGGGATCTCCTACCAGAAGGCGCTGTCCCTGGTAGCGGATGCCGCTGAGGCAGGCGTGCTTCCCGGCCGGCTTGACCCGGCCGGCATGCGCCGCGCGCTGGAGGTGCTGCAGCGGCACGCCACCGGGGCCGGGACCAGTTCGCAGGCCAGGGCACTGGAACCCCGCTACTACCGGGTGGCGGAGGTCGTTCACCGCGGCCTGCAGCAGGGCGTCCCGCAGCGGGTGGCCAGGGCAGCGGCGGCCGGCGTGCCCGCGGTGCGCTGCTGGGGCGACTGCAACCCGGCCGAGATAGCCGGCGCGGTCATGCCCGGCAACGGCGAGGGCGATACCGGTTCCGGCTGGTGGCAGCGCGTCGCAGCCGCCGGCACCCGCCCTGACTGCGTCCTGCCCGATCCTTACCCGCCGGGCCACAGCCACGACGGGTACCTTCCGATCGACCGCGCCCTCGACGAGCGTGACGCCACCGGTGACATCGCCCGCTACCGGCGTGCCCTGGAAGGCATCGTCCGCCGCGAGCCGCGCGACATCGACGCCTGGGCGCACCTCGGCAACTACTACCTGGACCTGGCAGCCCCGGACAGCACGCTGCCGGGGGTCCCTCCGGCCGGCGAGCGCCAGCGGCGGTCGTGGCTGCGGAGCGCGCTTGGCCACTACCAGACCGCGGTGGGCGTCGCCGAGCTGGCGCTGCCGGACCCGTTCGGCGGCTTCCTGGCCTGGGGCCACCTGGACAACCGGCCGTTCTTCCGCGCCCTGCACGGCATGGCCCTGGCACTGTGGCAGCTGGGCCGCTTCGACGAGGCCGAGCAGACCCTGCTCAACATGCTGTGGCTGAACCCCATGGACAACCAGGGCGCCCGGGAGATGCTGCCCGCAGTGCGCGCCCGGGTCTGCTGGGAGGACGCTGCGGAGTAGCCGCGCGGGCATCCCGTAATCCGGGGAAGACCGCAAGCGCTCAACAAGGCCCGGCCAGCCGATCCGGCGGCCCGCTCACAGCCCGCCTGATGCGGTGCCCGACAAGGCGCTCTGCCGCGGCGAGCGGGTACCAGCCGGCGCCCTTCACCTCGGACTCCTGGATGCGGCCCACGTCACCATCGGCCGTCGTGAAGGCGTACCCGAAGTCGAGGTGGAAGTGGCCCGGCCACCGCAGCCCCGCCGTAAGGCACTACGCCGACGGGGCGGTGTCTTTCACCAGCACCCCGTTCGGCAGCGGCCGGTACACCCGCGCCTGGTTGGCGGCGAGCTTGGCCTCAACCGCCTCCTGGAGGTCAGCACCGATCATCTCGGCCAGTCCGAGCAGGAAGATCGCGGTGTCGGCTAGTTCCTCGGCCAGCTGCGGGCGGCCCTTGCGCCAGGCGTCGAATGCCTCCGCGACCTCGCCGCTCAGCAGGCAGAACTCCAGCGGTATGTCGGTGGTGTTGAAGCCCTTGGCGAGCTTGTTCTCCCAGGCGAGCTTTTGCGCCGACCTGATATCCACCGCGTCACCTCCTCCACCACCGGGATGCATCCATACCGGGCAAGCCGCCCGCGTCCGAGCCGGGCAGGACGCTGTCCGCCAGCCAGGGACGGCACGCTACTCGCGACGCCTTGTGGATCGCTACGTGCATAAACGCGCCCGGGCTGTGGGAAACGCCGTCGCCGGAAACAGCCAGTTGTGCATAGCCCTAGCGACTGGCCAGCAAGAGCAGGAGTTACAACATGTGCAAACGCAGAGCGCCTGTGGACATCACCGGCAAGAAGATTCCCGTGGCCTCTTTCACGGAAAGACACCACGCCACGCTGCCTTCGCCCCGGATCACACGCTCACATGATCAGGATCCGCCCTGCCTAGATGAAGCGTCCTGTCGTCTGGCCGGCAAGGATGTCTGGCTGCGTCAAGCCTGGCATGTGCTGGCGTTACGTCAGGCGGGGCTGGCGGGCAGGTCATGCAGAGCGCCGACGATGGTGTCGCGGCCGAATTCCTCGACCTGCTCATCCAGTTCTCGGGCCTGGGCCGAGCCTTTCAGGTCATGCGGTAACCGGTGACCAGCCCCCGGAATCTGTGTCCGCGTACGCTCCTCGCCGGCCTGCGCCCTCCGGCCCGTTCCCCCGCCGCGCCCGGCGGCTGGCCGTCCCGGGCGCACACAGCCCCCGTGCGGGCGCGACCGTGGCAGGCACCGCGAATCCGGCCGGCCCCGGGCACCCGGCCCGGCTGTGGCCGCCCTCGCCCTAGCTTGCCCGGCGGGCCGGTATCCGCCGCGCGCTGCCCGCCGTCTTGGAGGCCCTGCAGCGCCGGCCGAAGCGGGTTGCACCCGGACGCAGCCAGCTGACATGCCCGGCCAGTACGCGGGGCGCGTAAGTCCTCCTTGTCATTGCGGGTACCGTCGGCAGATCAGGGGATCCAGCGGACTTGCCGCTCCGGGCGGAGCCGGCCGCCAGCACCACCGCCCGGGAGCACCGTGCGCCGCCACGCCGCATCCCCGCCAGATGACCGGCGTGCCTGCCAGGCAGCGCCAGCGACGTAACTCTGCACGAGTGCCGATTACCAGCAGGTCTCACGCTGCGTGACGACATCGGCAGGGGTGACTCGGACCCGGCTCCGGCCAGCATGCCAAAGGTATAGACCAATGGTCTAGCTGGACAGGGGTGACTGACCGGTGGCACGCTTCCCCGGAAACAACCCCCGCCGCGGCCGTTTGTGGCAAGCCCGCCACGACCCGGTCGTAACTCACGAGCTAACACGGATCCAACATGGGGACAAACCGGGCACGCAAAAAACGACCTGGAGCAGTAAAACCCCAGGTCAGGATGGGTGCGCCGCCAGGGACTTGAACCCCGAACCCGCGGTTAAGAGTCCGCTGCTCTGTTCGATTCCCCGTCGCTACTAGCTGCGACTTCATCACAATGCCTGCGGAGATACGTTGCAATCGCCCCCATCCTGGTGCCGTGTCGTACCGCCCGCTGCCGGGTTAGAACGCGACAGCCGAGCAAACATGGAGCAAACATGGCGACGGCCGCGTGCCCAAACGGCAGACACGGTCCGCGGTAACTCCTGCTGGCGCGTCTGCAAGCCATAGGCGTCCTTGGGCCCAGGGCTGCGCTGGCGATCGTGACGCATCGCACGAGCCTGCCGGGACATCTCGTGACACGGGCTTGCCGGGCTTCCTGGCGGGACAGGACCACCGGGCGGGTGATGTCGGCGAGGTCCAGGGACTCGGTCTGCCTTAGCCCCCGCTGGCTGTTCGCCAGGGTGAGCCGCGTCGCGATCAGGCGCTCCTGCTGATCGCTGAGTTCCACCAGTTCCTCGCCTGCGACTTCTTCCACGTCGACTGCGCGGTCACCTTGCGCCGCGTGTACATGTTCTTCGTGCTGGAGGTCGGCACCCGGTATGTCCATGTCCTGGGCATGACCTCGCATCCGGACGGGGCGTGGACGGTGCAGCAGGCCCGGAACCTGCTGCTGGACCTGGGGGAGCGCGCCGCCCGGTTCCGGTTCTTGATCCGGGACCGGGCCGGGCAACTCACCAACGCGTTCGATGCGGTGATGTCGGGTGCAGGGATCGAGGTGGTGAAGATCCCGCCGCGGAGTCCGAGGGCGAATGCCTATGCCGAACGGTGGGTGCGGACAGCCCGGGCGGAGGTCACCGATCGGATGCTGATCGCGGGGCCGCGGCACCTGCACGCGATCCTGGATGAGTACGCCGTGCACTACAACGAGCATCGCCCGCACCGGGGCCGCAACCTGCGCCCGCCGGGTGCTGACGAGATCGCTCCACCCATTGGTGTCGATGTCGCGGCACCGGAGATACGGCGTCGAAGGGTCCTTGGCGGGCTGATCAACGAGAACGAGCGGGCGGCATGAAGAGCACCAGCTGATTCAGAAGCTGCAGGCCAGAACTCACGGGCGCAGTTTTGGCACCCTACAGGTCAAGGGTCAAGTGCGGTGACGGAGTATTGGCACCCCGACAGGTTTTGCGCGGGTACAAGGCCTGGTCCGGCCCGCCGATGCCGGCCACGCGGCGGCCCCGGATCCCGGTAGGTGTGTCGAAGCTCACGATGCCCTTCCGTTCAGGTGATCGGTGCGCTCAGCGCCGGATGAACACGGCGTGGATAGTGAGGGTGCTGTCCAGTGAGACCATGCCCAGCCGATTCCAGGCGAGGCCGATGTTAACGGCATATTTATCTGGCCAGAGATCGATGATCAACGGCAACGCTCATTGGCGACGGCTGGCGCTCAGACCGCGAACACTTCCGAGGCCGTTTTCGTGCTGACTGTCACGGAACAGGCCGGTCTGGGGTCACCGGCTCGTGAAGGCGGCTGCGTTCTCGGCGCCCCATTCGGCGAAGGTGAGCGCTGGCCGGCCCAGTAGCTGCCGTGCCGTGTCGGTGGTTGGTCCTGGGTGCCTGGCGTAGTCGGCCAGGGAGCCAAGCAGCCGGTCGGGGATCTCTTCGGGCAGGCCCTTGGTGAGCATGGCCTGCCGCACCTGTTCGGGCGCCGCTTCGGCGAAGGACAGGTCCAGGCCGGTGGCTTCGCCGATAAGGCGGACTTTCTCGGGCTGGGTGAGGGACTGGGGCCCGGTGAGAACGTAGGCGCGGCCTTCGTGCCTGGTGCCGGTCAGTGCCTGCACAGCGACTGCCGCGATGTCGCGCGGATGGATCGGCGAGGTAGCCGCGTCAGCGTAGGCGCCGTACACGACGCCGGCCTGGCGGATCTGCGGCGCCCAGGCCAGCGCGTTCGCGGCGTAGTCGGCGGATCGCAGCAAGGTGATGGCGAGGCCGGAGGCCTTGGCGGCGTCCTCGACGGCCTCGAACTCCGCCGCGAAACGCGGAAGCCCGGCCGGGTACTGCACGGTCGCCGCCGACAGCACTACGGCATGCTGCGCGCCGTGCCGGGCGGCGAGTGACAGCAACTCGGCGGTGGCGCCCCCGACAGCCCGCGGGCTGACCAGCACTGCGTCGATACTGCCCAGCGCGGACGCGAGCGTGTGCGGCCTGGACGGGTCACCGCTTGTTACGTGGGCACCGGCGGGCAGGCTGGCGGCAGCCGGGTCGCGGGTGACCGCGGCCACCTCAGCGCCCTCGGCCTGCAGCAGTTGCACAGTCTCGCGGCCGACTGACCCGGTCGCGCCGGTAACCAAGATCATGACAGGTCCCTTCGGTGGGGGCAGGCCACCTTCCGGCAGCCGGCGGGCGTAACTCGTAGACGGCGTATCCGTGCATCTGCGTCAGGGTTATGAGTCCGTTCGAGCCGGATCGCGGCAGATCCGCGCGCCCGTGCCGCCGGTGGGGCTTGGCGCGGATCAGAGCTTCCACAGGTTGCGCTGCTGGTAGCGCGGCTGCCACAGCAGGCGGCTGATCAGCCGGACCGGGTTGGGCAGCTGGGCAAGGAAGTCGCGCTGGCGGGAGCGCGATGTCCCGTCGAGGACCCACGGAACGTAGACGGCGGCGCCTTTGATGCCCTGGCGGCGGCGCATCTGGCCGGCGAAGGCACGCCAGTCCGCGGGTGTCAGCACGGACTGGATGAGCGGCAGCGCGGCTTGCTCCTCGTGGGTGAGGTGCCGGGCGAGGGCCGCCGAGAGGTCTCGGACCGGCCAGGCCGGGTTGCCGCCGTTACCGGACAGCGCGTCATCGACTGCGGCGAGCAGCGGGTCGATCTGGGCGTGTTCGGCCTGAATCTGGTCCAGCAGGGCGAGGTCGCCCGGGCGGCCGGCTACAGCGCGCCGCAGCGGGGGCCACAGGTGGCTGTCCTCGACGCTGTGGTGGATCAGGAGCTGGGTCTCGAAGTTTTCCCAGCCCGCGCGGACCCGGGGTGTGCTGGCTTTCCCGGCGGCCACGGCCGCCGCGAGCCGGTCCAGGTCGCTGCGGAAGGCGTCGTGGGTCGCGTACATCATGGTGAAGTCGATAGCGCCAGCGGCGCGCTCGGCTACGTTTGGGCTGGTCATGGTGAGTCCCTCGGTTCCTAATTGACGACAGGTGCTGTTCAGTTCGGCCCGGCAGTTCCGGCCCGGATGGCCAGGCCAGTTGCGGTCCGGTCGGTCCCGATGACGGACACCAAGGTCCATCGGTGAACGCCGGCTTGCTGGCCGTCCTGATCGAGATTCGAGACCCGCTGCCATTTGCGGGCCGTTGCCAGCCGGGTGCTCGGCTTGCGAAGCGAGGAGGCCGAGGCCGCGCAGCAGGCGTGGCTCCGGCTCGGCCTGGTCCGCACGAGCGGGGTCGATCATGACTATGGGTGTCAGTTGGCGATGGATACATGCTTGTGCACGGTCGCCGAGTCGTCGAGCAGTGTGAGCATGCAGGCGGCTAGGTCGGCGCGGGAGACGTTGAATCCGTGCGGCAGGTTGCGGTCGATCGCGGTGCGGTAGGTTCCCGTCGCGGCTTTGCTGGTCAGCGCCGGCGGGCGGAAGATCGTCCAGTTCAGGTTGCTGTGCCCGATCTCGTCCTCGGCGCGGCGCATGTCGGCGCAGACATGGCGGAGGAATGTGCGCCTTGCAACGGGCTTGATCAGGTAGCGCAGGTATGGGCTCTCGCCTTCGTCGGTGACTATGGAGCCGCTGACCTCCATGAGCCGGCGGGTGCCGGTTTTCTGCATGGCCTGGATGATGCTGCCGACGCTGTCCTGGATGACGGTGGTGGGGCCGGTACCGCGGGGGCCTATCGCGGAGATGACGACGTCCGTGCCTGCTATGGCTGGGCTGATCGAGGCTGGGTCCATGACGTCGGCGGTGACGACCCGCAGCCGCCGGTGAGCCGGGATTACCAGGCGGCCAGGGTCGCGGACGATCGCTATGACCTCATGACCAGCCGCAAGCGCCTGGTCAGCGAGGCATGTCCCGGTGGCGCCAGTCGCGCCGAGGATTGTCAGCTTCATCGTGTTCTCCTTCTTGGGGGGTCAAGATTGTCGCTGTGCCCCAGCGCGGGGCCCGGGCATAGCCGGGACCCGCAGCGCCTCCTTGGTGACCCGTTGAGAGCGCTACGACGCGACGGGCAGGGCAGCGGCCGGGCCGCTGTTGGTGCCGTGCGCCGCGGGAACTGCGAGCCATGAGAAAGTGCTCCTTCTGGTCGGGCTCCGGTACATTGATTCTGTAGTTCGTATAATACGGAGAGCATATCATATGGAATCGATATCACATGCTGGCGGGTCGGGTGCGACACCGCACCGCAGACGGTTGAACGTCGCTATCAAGCAAGCACTGCGCGACCTCGCCACCCAGCTATCCCTGCTTAACCACAGCGTTGGCGCACGCCTCGACCTCAAGGCCACCGACCTGGAGTGCCTTGACCTCATCACCAGGGACGGCCCGCTCAGCCCTAGCGCCCTAGCCCGCCGCGCCGGGCTGCACCCCGCTACCATGACCGGCATCCTCGACCGGCTCGAACGCGGCGGCTGGATCGACCGCGACCGCGACCCCTCCGATCGCCGCGGCGTCGTCATCCGGGCTGCCCGCGGCCGGGGTGCGGAGATCCTCCGCCTCTACCTCGTCGACTCGGGGATGAACACGGCGATGGACCAGATCTGCGCCGAGTACAAAGACGAGGACCTCCTGCTCGTCGCCGACTTCCTGCGCCGCACAGCCGACGCCGGCCGAACCGCCGCCGAAAAGCTCGCTGGAAGCTGAGCCGCCGTATCGGCCGGGTCGCCGCCAGCATGGGCCGCCGCGGGTCGCCACATGACCATCCAACGGATGGATCCCCACGTCGAACCGACTTCCGCGGCCCGAGTTGGCGGCGTACAGGCAGACGGCGTGGCAGGCCAGCGCGGTCGCGGCGGATAGCGCCATGCCGAGGGAGTAGCCGTCGGTCAGCTAGTCGGTGAACCTGGATCCGAAGAAGTAGGCCAGGAGGATGGCCACCAGGCCGGCCGCCGAGGGTGGCCATGAGGGCCGCGTTCCTGGCCCTGACCGCTATGACCAGGACGAAGATCGCGGACAGGGTCAGGAACGTGCCCAGCGCGGCGTGCGCGGCAAGCGGCGGGCCGTTGCTGAAGAAGGAACCGTGTCCGGGATGGCCCGCAGCCGGCGATGTGACGCACAGGTTGACGCCCATGCCGAGGCCGAACTGGGCGATCAGGAGGATCGACACGGCCAGGCTGGCCTGTCGCGGCCGAACCGGCAGAATGCTGTTCGCTGACCGATGGCGGGGCTGCCGCACGAGGACCTGTCAACTCCGCTCACCCTCTCCTGCTCGCCGACGGAGTGTTGCTGCCCGAGCCGCTGCCCGACCCAGCCGAGTGGATCAGCGGCCGGTCGGCCGCCGCGGCCGATCCTGCCGACCGGTCATCCTCGATGAGTCGGTCTCCATGGCCTTCCCAGTCGTGCTCGAATCGCTGACCCCTGCCGAGCGGGTCGCACTCACCCTGCACGACGTCTTCGGCTACCCCTTTGCCGAGGTGGCCGAGATCACCGGCCGCAGCCCGGGGGCCTGCCGCCAGCTGGCCGCGTCCGCCCGCCGCCGCGTCCGCGCCGCCCAGCCGCCCGCCACTCCCGCCGCCCGGCAGGCCATCATCATCACGGCTTTCAGGCATGCCCTGGAAGCCGGGGACATCGGCGCCACCATCGGCCTGCTCGACCCTCCGGTCCTGGACCACGGGCTGACACCCAGTGGGGCGGCACTCGTGTCTTCACCTTTCAGATACGTAGCTGGTGACAGAACCGGGACGCGGCCGTGATCCCAGTGCGCGGCGGTGATTTCACCGTCATTGTTCGTCGGGCGGTGGGACGGCGAGGCCGCGCTGTCCGAGGCGCTCGGGATCTGCTAGGACATCGATTTGGACGATCTTTCCGCTGGTAACCGTGAACGCCATCACGGAGAACACTCGTCCGGAGGGCGCTATCACGGCTCCTGCGGCGCCGTTGACCAGCGCTGGCCTGACGAACGGATAGAGCTTGGAGTAGGTGGAGGAGTAGGCCGCTACGGCCTGCGCGCCGCGAAGCAGCAGCGATGCTTTCTCGCGCAGCACGCCGCCGTCGATCCGCAGTTCGACCTCGGGATCGAGCACCGCGACCAGGGCGTCGAAGTCGCCATCGCGCGAGGCGGCGAAGAACGCATCGACGACGTCGCGCTGCCGCGCAAGGTCAGGATCCGGCATGGGCAAGCCGTGCACGCGCCGCCGCGCCCGGCTGGCGAGTTGCTGCGCCGCGGCTTCGGAACGATGGAGGACAGCCGCGATGTCAGCAAACGGCACGCCGAACACGTCGTGCAGCACGAATGCCAGCCGCTCGGGGGGACTGAGCGCGTCAAGCACCACGAGCAGAGCGAGCCCGACCGACTCGGCGACCAGCGCCTCCTGCTCGGGGTCGACACCGTCATCGAAGCTAACGACAGGGTCGGGCACGTAGACGTCCGAGAACTCTTCGCGCCGTGCCCGCCGGGCGCGCAGCATGTTAAGGCACACCCGCCCGACAATGGTGGTCAGCCAGGCCTGCATGTTCTCCACGCTCCCCGGATCCTGGTCGCGGATCCGAATCCAGGCCTCCTGGAGGGCATCGTCGGCTTCGCTCACCGATCCCAGCATCCGGTAGGCGACCCCCCGCAAATGCGAACGGTGCTGCTGAAAGCGCTCCGTCAGCCACTCGCGCTCGCCGGTCATCATCAACGCGCCTCTCTGGTCCCCGAGCAAGCGGGAGCAGCGGGATCGAACTCGATAGAGGAGAAGCCGAGCGCTGCCACGCTCCGACGTCGTGACCTTTCCGGCTGACCATCGCCGGACCCAGCAGGCCCGGCAGCGCCTGACGAGCGATCGGGCGAGCGCCGCCACCGTCGCGTCTGCAGGATCGGCGCAGCAACCACCACACCAGCCAGCGCGCGGCCGGAAGCGGCACGACAGCAAGCACGATCAGCGCCAGGACCGGCAAATACGGACGGGGCCAACGTGAAGGTGAGCATTCCCGCCGCCACCGTAGAATCAGGCATTTCACTGACGAGCCTGGGAAACGCCGGTACCACAGGCTGCGTTGGCAAGGGGCTCCCTTCTAGCTCCAGTGGCCATGACCGAATAGGGATAGTCGTCCTCCGTGGACCAGGACGCCGTCACCAGTGGTAGTGGTAGCCAAGGCCTACGACCAGGGCGGCGACGGCCATCACCAGGAAGCTGACCGCACCGGCGACCTTGGGGTCGTGCACCCGGATATGGGCGCTCACGGCGCTGATGAAGTAGGCGACCAGGCCAATCGCGGCGGCCGTGCCGAGCGCCGACACGGCGAACCCAGCCAGCAGTCCCACCGCCCCGCAGGCCAGCAGAATCCCAAACGGAATCATCCACTTCTGCGACACCCGGACCCGCTCGGCGGTGACCTTGACAGACTCCGCCCCAGCAAAGTTGAGAACGGCGGCGTAGCTGTTCGCGAGCGCCACCATGATCGTGACCACAACGTAAGCGATGCCCATACCCATAAGACACGCCCGGCTACGAGAACCTGACCGCAGGTACGACGGCGGGCACGGTGGCAAGGATGGCTGTTCCTCGCCGTCGCTGCCGTGGACTTCGAATTCTACATCGCCGTCGGCTCGGCCGACCGGGCCGTTTCCCGGGCGCTCAGCCCGCGCCGCTGCACCGACGTGGTCGGCATCTTCCCCGACGCGACTCGGTCACCCGCCTGGCCGGCGCCGTGCTCATGGAGCAGAACGACGAATGGGCCGAAGGCCGCCGCTACCTGTCCCTCGACGTCCTCACCCGCGCCCGGCTACGACCCCCCGGCCAGCCCTCACCAGACACCACCGCCCAGCCCGAACTGGAAGCCGCATGAACGACCCAGCGCACAACCCCACCCCGGCGATCCCCGGCGCCGCCCAGCGAGCCTGGCTCAACGCCCGCCGCTACGCCACCGGCCACGGCAGCGGCTTCTGGGACGAGCACGGCCGGCCCGCACCCTGGCCCGACGACACCGACGAATGGAGACTCGCCACCGGCGAACCCACCACCCCCGCACCCGGAGAAGAACCCTTCTAACCAAGATCAACTCGAAGATCCCGATACACCACATCCAGGGACTTGACCCCCGCTGGCTGGGAATTCTCGGCTATGGACCAGCGTGGCCAGCGCCCGCGACTTTTTCAGGTGTGCGAAACGCTGGCCAGACGGTAAACCACCTCGACCGCCGTGCCCATCGAACGCACCGAGACGGTGATCGCGCAGGCCCGCTCCCGGCTGGCCGGGACCATGCCGGAGAGCGCGACCCGGCTGGTCAGACTGCGCGACCCCGACGCGCGGCCGATCCGCAAGGGCCGGATCGACCGCCCGGTCGAGTTCGGGTACAAGGCCCAGGTCACCGACAACGACGACGGCGTCATCCTGGACTACGCCGTGGAATACGGCGCCGCCCCGGACGGCCCGCAGCTCGCGCCCGCCATGGAGCGGATCACCCGCCGCGCAGGCCGGGTGCCGGGCGCGGTGACCGCCGACCGCAGCTACGGCCAGGCCGCCGTCGAGCGCGACCTGCGCGCCCTGGGGGTGCGGAGGGTGGCGATCCCCCGCCAGGCCACGACGTCGCCGGCCCGCAAGGCCACTGAGCATGGCCGCGGCTTCCGCCGACTGGTCAAGTGGCGAACCGGGTGCGAAGGACGGATCAGCTACCTCAAACGCGGTTACGGCTGGGACCGCACCCGCCTGGACGGCAAGGAAGGAGCCGCGATCTGGTGCGGGCACGGGGTCTTCGCCCACAACCTGGTCAAGATCAGCGCCCTGGCCAGCTGACCCGGCCACGGCACGCCGCCGCATCCAGCGCGAACTCAGCCCTCAAACTTTTTCAGGTCGAAGTAGCTGGGCCAGTTCCTCGCTGATCGAGCGGCGATTTACAACCGGCTGGGCTTGGCCTGCAGCTCGTGACGTTCGCTTTATCGGCCTGTTCCTGGCGGACCCGCTGGACGTCCCGGCGGTCGTGTGGACAGCCTGGCGGGCCAGCGCGGGATCGTCGGCGCACCGACGCTCAAGCGGTATGCCGTGCGGCAGTCCCGTAGTGGGAGCACACGACGGAGATCCGCCAGGCGTACGGGTACCTGGACTTCACCGACGACCAGCCGCTACAGGAGGAGGTGCGGGCTTTCATCGCCGCGCGGGCCTAGACCCGGACGAGGGGCCGCGGGCGCTGCTCGACTGACCGTGTGACCGCTACCGGCCCCAGTGGCGGCGGAGGTGCGGGATCAGGTCCTCGGGGCGCTCCTCGGGGAAGAAGACCTTCGCCCCGTCGACCTCGATGACCTCGCGCGCTCCGGGGATCAGGTCCCGCAGGTGGTACGCCCACTTGACGGGGAAACCCGCATCCGCAGTGCCCCAGACCAGCAGGGTCGGCACCTGGAGGGCACGCAACTGGCCGCCGGCGGCCTCGATGTCGGCCGCGTCCAGCGAGGCGATCAGCCGCTCGCACTCACGGGCGCGCTCGATGGTCCCGGCGATACCGGTGGCGTAATCGCGCCAGGCGTCCGGGGGGATCCGGCCGGGGCACTGGTAGCCCACGTTGGTCAGCGGGTTCGTCGGCCAGGTCTCCGGGTTCGCGGCGAGCTCAGCCATCAACGGCGCCAGCGTACCCTGCCGCGCCTGCTCGATGAACGGCGCGAAGTCCGCCGGTGGGAAGTTGCCCTCGCACTCGCAGTTGGTGAGGGTGAGAGTCCGGATCTCGCCCGGGTAGCGGGCGGCGAAGACCTGCGCGATCGCGCCGCCGGTGTCGTTGCCGACCAGGTCGACCCGGTCGGCCCCAAGGCTGTCGCACAGGCCGGCGAGCGCCTCGGCCAGCGCGGCGACGGACATGTCATCGCGGGCCGCGCTGGCGCCGTGCGCAGGCAGGTCGACCGCGATGCACCGGCTGTTGCCGCTCAGGTCCTCTATGACCTGCCGCCACAGCGCGCCGCTTTTCCCAAAGCCGTGTACGAACAGCGCGGCAGGGCCTTCGCCGAACTCGGTGCAGGCGATCTCGCCGGACGGGGCGGCCAGAGGCCGGCGGTGGGAGAGGAACGTGTTGACGTCCATGAGGGGGTCTCCTTCATTGACATGCCTGTTGTCGGTTTATTCAGGCCCAGGGCCGGAGCTTGACGGGGTTGAGCACCGCCCAGATGCGGGTGATCCTCTCGTCTGTGATCTCGAACGCGTACACCGCCACGGTGACGCCGTCTTGCCGGGCCACCAGGCCGGGCTGGCCGTTGACCGTGCGCTCCAGAAGCGTCAGGCCCGGTACCTGGCTGATGACGGCGAGGCTGGTGCGCGCGATCTGCTCGGCGCCGTGGAGCGGGCCGGGCAGGGCGGCGGGGCGGTCGCCGATGTCGCCGGTCACGGTGGCGCCGGGGTCGAGCAGGCCGATCAGGGCGTCAATGTCGCCGGCTTCGCAGGCCTGCCTGAAGGCCCTGACGATGGCGGCCTGCCGGGTGGCGGGAGTGGCGGGAGGCTGCGCGGCACGGACGCGGCGGCGGGCCGAGGCGGCCAGCTGGCGGCAGGCCGCCGGGGTCCGCCCGGTGATCTCGGCCACGTCGGCGAAGGGGTAGCCGAAGACGTCGTGCAGGATGAGCGCGACCCGCTCGGCCGGGGTCAGCGAGTCCAACACGACCAGGAACGCTATGCTGACCGACTCGTCCAAGGTGACCCGGTCGGCCGGGTCGGCTGCGGCAGCCGGGCGGCCGCCGGTCCACTCGGCCGGATCGGGCAGCGGCTCGGGCAGCCAGGCGCCCGTGTAGGTCTCCCGCCGGGCGCGTGCCGAGCCGAGCAGGTTGAGGCAGGTGCGGCTGGTGACCGTGGTCAGCCAGGCGGCCGGGTTCTCGATGGCGTCGCGCTGCTGCCCGGGGAGGGCGTACCAGCGGGTATAGGCCTCCTGCACGGCGTCTTCCGCCTCGGCCAGGGAGCCCAGCAGCCGGTAGGCGAGGTTGATCAGCTGGTGCCGCTCGCCGGTGACCGGGTCCAGGCCCGGGTCGGGCGGGCCGCCTCCTGGCCCGGATCGGGTGGTCATGGTGCCGCCTTTCCTGGTCGCGTCTGCCCTCACCTGTTCGACAAGACAGCGCACCGGAACGTGAGGCTGGCGCGTCACCTCACATTCGAGAGGGCTGTCTTGTCGTACTGCTGAGAGCAATGCACCATCCAGGCGGGCAGGAAAGCCGCCAGGATGAGCACCTTTTCGGCTATCGCGGACCGGGTCGGGATCGAGCTTCGCCGGCTGTGACCACTGACCATGCGCGGGTCCATGAGCTGAGATACCCAGAGAGGATAAGACGTTGGCCGGTTTCGCCCGCTGGTGCTTCGTTCATCGAAGGGCCGTCCTGGCCGTATGGCTGATTGCCCTGATCGGTTTCTTCGCCGTCGGCCGCCTGACCGGATCGGCGTACCAGAACAGCTCCTCGTTGCCTGGCACCGACTCGGCGAAGGCTCTGCAGGTGCTGAGGACAAGCTTCCCGGCTCAGGCAGGCGACAGTGACCAGATCGTCGTGCAGGCTAGGCAGGGCACGCTGCGCTCGCCGGCCGCCGAAACGGCGGTCACGTCGATGCTCGGCCGGGTCGCCCGGCTTCCCCATGTTCGCTCGGTGACCTCTCCCTACGGCCAGGGAGGGCAGATCAGCTCCGGCGGCACGATCGGCCTGGCCACGGTGAACCTCGACGCCCAGGCGGACAGCGTCCCGGCCCCGGCCGTCAAGATGCTGATCTCCACCGCCCAGTCCGCGGACAGCCCGCTGCTGAATGTCCAGCTCGGCGGTGCGGCGATCGAGAACATCACGTCGGCCAGCGGGGATTACACCAGCGTGCTGCTGGGGATCCTGGCCGCGCTGGTCGTCTTGTTCTTCGCGTTCCGGCGCTCGGTGCTGGCCGCGCTCCTCCCGCTCATCTCGGCACTGGCGGCAATCGGGGCAGGCACCTCGATCGTCAACATCCTCACGCACGCGATCACGGTCGCGAGCTGGGTGCCGGAGCTCGCCGTCCTGGTGGCGCTGGGGGTGGGCGTGGACTACGCGCTGTTCGTCGTCAGCCGGCACCGCGACGGGCTGCTCGCCGGGCAGAGTCCCGAGGATGCCGCCGTCACCGCGCTCAATACCTCGGGCCGCGCCGTGCTGCTGGCCGGGCTGACCGTCTGCATCGCGCTGCTGGGGCTGTTCGCCCTCCAGCTCGGCTACCTGTACGGCGTGGCCGTGACGGTTGCGCTTGTGGTCGCCCTGACCATGGTGGCGTCGCTGACCCTGCTGCCGGCCATGCTGGGCTTCCTCGGCCCGAAGGTGCTGCGGAGCGCCGAGCGCAGGATGCTCGCCGGGCAGGGGCGCCACGCCGGGCAGGCCGGAGGGTTCTGGCTGCGCTGGGCCGAAGGGCTCGGCCGCAGGCCGGCGGTCCCCGCCGTCGTCGCGCTGGCGGTTATCGGCGTTCTGGCGATCCCGTTCTTCAGCTTGCGCTCCGGGCTACCGGACGCTAGCACCGACCCGGCGTCCTCGACCACCTACCAGGCCTACCAGCTGCTGGCGAAGGGGTTCGGCCCCGGCTTCAACGGGCCGCTGGTGCTGGTCGGCCAGGTCGCCGACCCTGCCGACCGGGCACGCTTCGCGGCGTTCACCGCCGCGGCCCGCGCCCAGCCAGGCGTGGCCGCGATCGTACCGCCGGTGCTCAGCCCGAACCGCAAGGCCGAGATCGCCGAGGTGTACCCGGCCACCGGGCCGCAGGACGCCGCGACCACCACCCTGCTGGACCGGCTGCGGGCCGCCGTTCCCCAGGTCGAGACCGGCACCACCCTGGCGATCCACATCGGCGGCACCACCGCGGCCAACGAGGACTTCTCCCAGGTACTGAGCTCCAAGCTGCCCCAGTTCGTAGCGGTGGTTGTCGGGCTGGCGTTCCTGCTGCTCGCCGTCGTGTTCCGCAGCCTGCTCATCCCGCTGGTCGCATCGGTGATGAACCTGCTGTCCTTCGGCGTGGCGCTGGGCGTGATGACCGCCGCGTTCCAGTTCGGCTGGGGCAAGCCGGTGCTCGGGTTCAGCCAGGCCGGGCCGATCACAGCGTGGCTCCCGGCGATGATGTTTGCCATCTTGATCGGCCTGTCCACCGACTACGAGGTGTTCCTCGTCAGCCGCATGCACGAGGAGTGGACGCTGTCCGGCGACAACGAGCGCGCGGTGATCCGGGGGCAGGCCGAGACCGGCCGGGTCATCACCGCCGCCTCGCTGATCATGATCCTGGTGTTCGCGTCGTTCATCCTTGGCGGCCAGATGTCCATCATGCAGGGAGGCCTCGGGTTCGCCGCCGCCATCTTCGTCGATGCCTACGTCATCCGCACGGTCCTGGTGCCGGCGGTGATGCACATGCTCGGGCGGGCCAACTGGTGGCTGCCCGCGTGGCTGGACCGGCGCCTCCCCCGGCTGCACGTGGCGCCCGCCGAGTTGACCCAGTCAGGGCCGCTCCGCCAGCCGGCTGGTGCCGGGTCCCGCGAGCAATGAGGCCGCGAGGCTTCCCATCAGGGGATGTCACGCACCAGGGCGCGTACTGGTCATGTTCTTGAACCTGGCGCTGATCACCACGCTGGCGCCGCCGGGACCCAGTAGCAGACACGTCAAGTCCGTTCGGCATGACAAGGAGGACGATCATGCGGGCACCGTCGAGGCAGATGACCGGACCGGCGCCGCGGGCTCTGCTGGCCCGCGGGACCCTGGCCGGGGAATGGGTCCTGGATCCGCGCAGGTCCAGCGTCCGGCTGAAGACCAGGACCGCGGGCCTGGTTCGGGTGAACGGCGTTTTCGGTGAAGTCCACGGGCACGGCAGCCTGCCAGCGGATAGCGAAGCGGCACCCTCACGGTGGCCGCGGCCTCCATCGGCACCTGGAACACCAAGCGCGACACGCACCCGCACTCGGCTGACATCTTCGACAGCCGCAACCATCCGCACGTCACCTTCCACGCCGAAGGTATCCGGCCCTCGGGCCAGGGTGCCTCGGTGACCAGCGCGCCGACCGTGCGCGGTCGTAGCCGGCCGCTGTCCTTCGATGCCATCGCGTCCGTCCCGCGACGGCGAGATCTGGCTCGACTCCGGGGCCTGCATCAACCGGGCCGACTCCGGCCTCGCCCGGAAGTCTGATGGCATGGCCTCGATGACCAGCACCGTGATCATCCACGCCGTGTTCGCGCGACGGTGAGCGCGTTCGGGATGCGTGATGAGCGCCGGACATAGCAGCACAGCCGACGGACCGCTGACCGAACGGTAGGCCGCCGCCTGCCGTACGAACCCGAGGATCAAAGGAGTTTCGGTGAAAGGAACGAACCTGGCGCGCCTCCGCGTGACCGCATTGTCCATGGTGGTGCTGCTGGTAGCGCAGTTTGTGGCGGGGGTCGTGGCGAACTTGTACGTGAGGATTCCGGCGACGATTCCGGGCACGAAGGCCGGGAAGCCCGATCTCGGCTGGGCGCTCGCGCACGGCCCAGCCGATCTCCGGATACACGTCGTCCTGGCCTTCTTGCTGGTCGCCGCGGCGCTCGTCATGGCGGGCCTGGGCATCGCCACGCGGCGTGCGGCCTGGATCATCACCACCCTCACCGGCGCCGTGATGATCTTGGTGGCGACCAGCGGCGGCCTAGGTTTCCTGAGCGGGGGCAGTAACGCTAGCTCGCTGCAGATGGCGCTCGGCTTCATGGGTGCCTTCCTCTCCTACGCCATCGGGTTCTACATGACGAAAACCTCAGCCGGGCCCGGCGCCCGCCTGCAGGTCGCGAGTCAGGTAACCTCCGCCAGGTCACCCCGGCCGTAGGCGGCGGTTAATCACCTGTCAGGTCCCTGACACATCACAACAATGGAGGAGGAATTATGGCTACACCACACGCCGCTGACGAGGCCAGCATCCGGCAGCTAATCGACAAGATGGCCGAGGCGATTCGCGCCATGGATCTGGAGGGCCTGAAGGCGTGCTTCGCCCCGGACATGGTGTCGTTCGACGTCGGCGGACCGCCACTGCAGACCGTGGGAGCAGAAGCGAAATTGAAAAACTGGGAAACCGCCTTTATGGTATTCCAGCCACCGCTGGGTTACGAGATTCGCGACCTCACGATCACCGTGGGCGGTAACGTGGCATTCGGGCACAGCTTCAACCGGTTGACCGGCACGATGGAGAACGGGGACCAGATCGGTCCCTGGGTTCGGTACACGGCCGGCTTCCGGAAGATCGACGGCAACTGGTTCATCGCGCACGACCAGGTCTCGGTGCCTGCCGATTTCGGGAGCGGCACAGCGTTGCTGAATCTCGAGCCCTGACAGTCCGGCGGTCCTGGCCGCGGCCCCGGGCGGCCAGGCCCCAAGATCCCACTCCCGGCGATCCCGGTCATCGTCGGACCATGGGCAGCCGACAGGGAAGGTTAGGGGCCGCAGCCAGCGAGCCGTCATGCACAAACCTGAATGACATTCCATGACATGCCAACCTCTGGGTCGGCCCAGGCCAGACGGAGGGAGAATCGTGAAGACGATCGGGTTGCTGGGCGGAATGAGCTGGGAATCCTCGATCCTCTATGAGCAGATCATCAACCAGGAAGTGCGTGCCCGGCTGGGCGGGGTGCACTCTGCCAGTCTGCTGATCCGCTCCTACGACTTCGCCCAGATCGAGCGGCTGCAAGCAGCAGGCGACTGGCAGCAGGCAGGGCATCTCCTGGCTGCCGACGCGGCCCGGCTGCAGGACGCGGGGGCGCAGATCCTGGTGCTTGCCACCAACACCATGCACCAGGTGTATGACCAGATCGCAGCATCGGTCAGCATCCCGTTCCCCCACATCGCCGACGCCACCGGGACGGCGATCAGGGCCGCCGGGCTTAGCCGGATCGGGCTGCTGGGCACCCGCTTCACCATGGAGCGCGGCTTCTACCGTGACCGGCTCGCAGCCACCCACCAGCTCAAGATCCTCGTCCCGGCCGAGGCCGACCGCGCACTGGTGCACCAGGTGATCTACAGCGAGCTGGTACGGGGCGTGATCAGCGACGCGTCCCGCCAGCACTACCTGGAGATCATCAGGCGGCTGACCGAGCAGGGCGCCGAAGGAGTCATCGCCGGCTGCACCGAGATCGAGTTGCTCGTCGCCGGCGATGACACCGGGCTGCCCTACTTCCCCACCACCAGGCTGCACGCCCAGGCTGCCGTGGACCTAGCGCTCGCCCGCCACGCGGATTTACTGTTCTGGCACGGCGTCCGCGACCAGGCCAGCGATCAGACTGCCGGTCAGATCGGCATCGGGTTTGGTGCTCACTGCCGCAATGATCTTGCCGCGCTACGCGATGGTAGTGCTTGACGTAACAACCGGGGGCTGCCGTCAGCAGCATGAAACAGACGGGCGGTGCCGTCAGCTCGGGGCATGCCCGCGGCAGGAGCGTGAATGCCAGCAGGTGGCGGCGCCGTGGAGCGGGCCGCAGTAGTCCTACCCAGCGGCCGGTCGGAGTGTGCTGGCAGCCCTCGGGCGTGGCTGCTCGGCGTGATATCTGCTGGTAAGTGATCTATGGCTGGATTATGAGATATCCCGATGGCGGTGGCCTGTCCGCTGCGGGACGGGCCCAGCGTGAGATGTTGCGACTGCAGGCCGCGGACATGTTCGAGCAGGATGTCAGCCCGGTGCAGGCTGCTCATGACCTGCGGGTCAGCACGAAGTCGGCTTATCAGTGGCGGCGGTGCTGGCGGGCCGGCGGGCGGGCCGCCCCGGCCTCGGCCGGGCCGGGCGGGGCGGTGTGCCGGCTCAGCCCGGTGCAGCAAGACAAGCTGCGGGCGGCGCTGGATGGCGGGTCGGCGGCGTGGGGCTGGGATGAGGACCAGCGGTGGACGCTGGCCAGGGCTCGGGCCGGGTCTCGGTCGCCGGGCTGGTCTGCCTCAAGCCGGGCAGCCGGGGCTGGCTGTTCTACCGGGTCCGCATCCACCGCGGCCGCAGGGCGAGCGCCGCTCGATGTCCGAAGCAGACTACGCCGGCCTGATCGCCGCCGCGCACACCCAGTTGCATGCCCCGGTCGTCTTGATCTGGGACAATCTCAAGTGCGCCACGAGGCGCTGCTGTTGCGGATGGAGGTGAAAGACCGTCCATCGCCTTGCCGTCGCAGCGGCGGGGTGAAGCTGGAGGCAGCCTGGCCCGGGGGTCGCTGGGGAGGGCGGGAGCAGCCTCGACGAAACCGCGTCGGCTCAGCACTGCCGGATGGGCCGGGTGCGGTGAGCGAGACGGGGGCTTGGATGCGGTGCGCACCCGCCTTTCATGACGGGCGGGGAACTTCTGTCCGGGTCTTTAATGCCTGGGATGGGAGGCCACGGTGAATTGGCTGCGGCAGTAGCCGTGGCGATGCCGCAGGGGTAGAGCCGGGTGCCTAACCCGTTGACCGGACAGCAGTGAACGTGGGAACTGCCTGTGACCGTTCCACGGGCGCCGCCCATCCGGGGTGGTGGCCGGGGATAGGCGCGACGTCAGCCGAAGGCGTGCGGAGTGTCAGAAGTCTGCCTGGCCTGTGAGCTGCGGCAATGCCCAGTCCCAGGACTTGGCGGAACGGCATCATGATGATCTGTGTCCGTGCGCCTGCTCTGCCTCATTTTCGTCCGGCTCTGCGGCTGGCTGGTCCTGCCTGGCCGTTCATCGGCATCCAAGGACGCAGAACTGCTTGTGCTCCGGCACGAGGTCGCCGTGCTGCGGCGGACCAACCCGCGGCCCCGGCTCGACTGGGCCGACCGGGCAGTCTTGGCCGCGCTAATGCGGCTCCTGCCCGCGAGCCTACGGATGCACCGGCTGATCACCCCGGGCACCGTCCTGTGCTGGCACCGCCGCCTGATCACCCGCAAGTGGACCTACCTGAGCCGCATAGGGCGACCTCCGGTCAGCGCCGAGATCACTACGCTGATCGCGCAGCTCGCCACCGAGAACAACGGCTGGGGATACCAGAGAATTCAAGGCGAGCTGCTCAAACTCGGCTACCGGGTCAGCGCGTCCACCATCCGCCGGGTCCTCAAGGCGCTGAGGATCCCGCCCGCCACCGCAATGACGCACCGACCCGACTTGGCGAAGATTCCTGCACACTCAGGCCGCGACGATGCTCGCCATCGATTTCTTCCACGTGGACTGCGCGGTGACCCTCCAGCGCCTGTACTGCCTGTTCGTCACGGAAGTCGGCTCCCGTTACGTGCACATTCTCGGTGTCACCGCGAACCCGGACGGCCCGTGGACCACCCAGCAGATCCGCAACCTGCTGATGGACCTGGGTGACCGCGCCACGGCCTTCCGGTTCCTGGTCCGGGATCGGGCCGGGCAGTTCTCCGTGTCGTTCGACGCGGTCCTGGCCGAGGCTGGTGTCGAGGTCGTGAAGTTCCCGCCCCGGAGCCCTCGAGCCAACAGCTATGCGAAACGATTCGTGCTCACCGCCCGGACCGAGCTCACCGACCGGATGCTGATCTTCGGCCAGCGGCACCTGCGGACCACCCTGGCCGAGTATGAGACCCACTACAACGGGCGGCGGCCCCATCGCAGCCGCCAGCTCCGCCCGCTCCGGCCTGACCACCCTCCCGCAGACCTCTCCCAGGAGCGCATCCAGCGCCGACCCGTCCTCGGCGGCCTCATCAACGAGTACCAACGAGCTGCATAGATGCCCTGGTCAGGATGAGTGGCCGAGTTCTGAAACCCCACAGGTGGTCGAGGTTCTTCTCGGGTCTATCTCACTAACGGTGTTTCCGGCGGTTGGGTTAGTAGGTTTCGGCGGCCGGGAACCGGTCGCCGAAGGTGATGGCGAAGGCGTTGATCGCGGGCTTCCATCGCATTGTCCACCGGGCCTGGCCCGTGCCGGTGGGGTCGAGGGACCGGGTGACCAGGTACAGGCACTTTAGCGCCGCCTGCTCGGTCGGGAAGTGGCCTCGGGCCTTGACCGCCCGCCGGTACCGGGCGTTCAGCGACTCGATCGCGTTCGTGCTGCACAGCAGGGTGCGGATCTCGACGTCGTAGTCAAGGAACGGGATGAACTCGGCCCAGGCGCTGCGCCATAGCCGGATGATCGCGCCGTAGCGCTGGCCCCATTCGGCTTCGAGCTCGTCGAGCGCGGCCAGCGCCGCGGCGGCGTTGATCGCGGTGTAGATCGGGCGGATGGCCCGCTTGATCGCGTCCCAGTCCCGCTTGGAGGCCAGCCGGAAGGTGTTGCGGATCAGATGGATGATGCAGGTCTGGACCGTGGTGAGCGGCCATACGTTGCCGACCACCTCGGGCAGGCCCTTCAGCCCGTCGCACACGACGAAGAACACGTCCTTGACGCCGCGGTTGCGCAGGTCGGTCAGGACGCTCATCCAGAACTTGGCACCCTCGCCGCCGGTCCCGGCCCACAGCCCCAGGATGTCCTTGCAGCCTTCCAGCGTCACCCCGATCGCGGCATAGACGGGCCGGTTGGCGACCTGCCCGTCGCGGACCTTCACTACGATCGCGTCGATGAAGATCGCCGCGTAGACCTGATCCAGCGGCCGGTTCTGCCAGTCGGTCATCTCCTCGAGCACCTTGTCCGTGATCCGGGAGATGGTTTCCCTGCTCACGCTCGCACCGTAGATCTGCTCGAAATGCGCGCTGATCTCGCCGGTGGTCAGGCCCTTCGCATACAGCGACAGCACGATCTCATCGACTCCGGTCAGCCGCCGCTGCCGCTTGCGCACGATCTGCGGGGTGAACGTCCCGGCCCGGTCGCGGGGCATCTCGATCTGCACATGCCCGGCCGACTCGGTCAGCACCGTCTTGGCCCGGGTCCCGTTCCGCACGTTCCCGCTGTCCGGGTCGGGCTGGCCGTTCTTCTCATGGCCCAGGTGCTCAGTCAGCTCCTGGTTCAGAGCGGTCTCCAGCACCGTCTTGGTCAGCTGCTTCAGCAGCCCCTCCGGCCCGGTCAGCGACAGCCCCTGCTCGCGGGCCCGGCGCACCATCTCCTCCGCAGCCCGCTGCTCCGGGCTCGGCTCCGTCTTGATCTTCTTCGGCACGCCGTCCAGTGTCTCGGTCATCTCGGCACCTTTCCGGCCGAACCACAGGTTCAGCCATCAGGGCCGGAAACACCGTTAGATCCACAGTCCCTTCTTCTCGGAGTTGTAGCGTTTGGCCTTCTTGGGGACCGCGACGAACTGGGCGAGGAGGCCGGTGTCTGCGCAACCCAGCCGGATCGCGAACGTGGGGTCGTGAGGTAGGTGCGAAGTCGCGGCGGCGGTCAATCTCGATCAGTGCCAGTTCGGGCCGTCCTGGGTCAGCCGAACACGGCGTCATCCGGGATTGGGCCGGGGCTCACAGCATCTACTTGAGCTTCCGTCATGTACTTGACTAGTATTCAAGTACATGAACGGAGGGAGAAACAATGAGCGCCCGGCACGACAGCGGCATAACCCCCCAGGCCGCGGCCGCCGAGATCGACAGGATCGCCCACCAGGTACGGCGGCGGGCACGCTGGCAAGGATGGCTGTTCCTCGCCGTCGCCGCCGTGAACTTCGGCTTCTACATCGCCATCGGCTCAGCCGGCCCGACTGTCGCCCGGGCGCTCATCCCGCTGCCAGTCCTGCTGGTCGTGGTGATCTTCCTCGTGGCCTCACGCCAGCCCGTCGTCGGCCGGGACGCCCCGCGGATCAACAAGCCCATCGTCATGGCGGGCCTGGCGACTGCCATCGCCGGTCTCGTGCTCTACCAGACGGTCATGCCGCAAGGGTTCACCGGCTGGCTGGTCTTGCTGGCCGCGTTCATGGTCAGCCCTTTCCTGGCCGGGGCCTGGCGCTGGCTCCGCCCGTGAAACAAGGCGGCAACCATCCCCGCTACCGGCTCGACGAGCTGATCCACGCCCCGGTCCGCCTGTCGATCATGTCCGCCCTCGCCGCCGCTGACCGGGCCGATTTCCGGTTCCTGCGCGAGCTGGTGGAAGTCAGCGACTCGCTGTTGTCCAAGCACATGACCCTCCTGGAAGACGCCGAATACGTCGCGGTCATCAAGGGCTACCAGGGCAAACGGCCCCGCACGTGGTACACCCTGACCGATACCGGCCGGGCCGCCTACGACGCCTACCTGGCCGCACTCCACGAGATCGTCGGCACCACAGCGAACCAACCGGCCCGGCCTCTATCGTAAAGGCGCTTGGAGGCGCCGCTGCTACCCCCGCCAAGTGCATAGGCCGGCCCTCAGTTAGTCCCTGGTATCCCCTGAGGGGATGCCCTGCGAGTGCAAGAGCGGGCAGGCCACTGGTCGTTGCCGCGGAAGAAGACCCCACGGTGCCGCATCCTCCCGGCCCGGCCAGTGCAGCCGCCCCCCCGATCAGCGCGACTGAGCCGCCGCCGACTCCTGCCACGGCCCAAGCGGCGATCGAAGTGGGGCGGGTCAACCGACTCAACCGATCTGAATGGTCAGCCGTGGAAGGACGCGGGGCCGAAGCGACCCCACGCCACGAAGACGGCCAGGGCGAGATAGACCAGGTCGACCACGATCGTTACCTTCTCGCCACGGCGGAGGCGCATGATCACCGCGCCAGCAAACAGCAACGCCGCGCCGATAGCAGCCAGCGGCACCAGAACCGGCGCGATGCCGAGCACGGCGGGCAGGATCAGGCCTACCGCGCCGAGGATCTCGATGGTTGAGATGGCCTGGAGGGCGCCGGGGCTGAAGTCTTCGACCCATCCCCCACCCGGAAAGGTGGCCAGCTTCTCCCCGGGGAATGACCAGCTTGTTGATGGCGGCGACGAGGAGGACCGCGCTGCTGGGGCTGTTCGCCCTGCCCGATCCCACCCTGCCAGGCGTGGCCGTGACAGTCTCGCTCCTGGTCGGCCTGACCATGGTGGCGACGCTGACCCTGCTGCCGGCCATGCTGGGCTTCCTGGGCCCCAAAGTGCTGCGCCGGGCCGAACGCACAAGGCTCGTCCAGCACGGGCGCCAGGTCGAGCAGGCCGGAGCCTTCTGGCTGCGCTGGGCCGAAGCGCTCGGCCGCAGGCCGCAGATCCCCGCCGTCGCCGCGCTGGCGGTGATCGGCGTCCTGGCCCTCCCGTTCCTCAGCATGCGCACCGGGTCGCCGGACGCCAGCACCGACCCGCCGTCCTGGACCACTTACCAGGCCTATCACCTGCTGGCCAAAGGGTTCGGCCCCGGCTTCAACGGACCCCTGGTGCTGGTCGGCCAGGTCAACAGCCCCGCCGACCGGGCACGCTTCACGGCGTTCACCGCCGCGGCCCGCAGCCAGCCAGGCGTGGCCGGGATCGTGCCACCTCAGCTCAGCCCGGACGGCAAGGCCGAGGCCGCCGAGGTGTACCCGGCCACGGGCCACAGGACGCCGCGACCACCACCCTTCTTGACCGGCTGCGGGCGCGCGTCCCCCGGGCCGAGGCGGGCAGCACGCTGGCGATCCTTCCGGGCATTCTTCTACGGGGATTTCTCGGGGTCACCGGGTGGGCAGGTGCCATCAGAATTCGCGATCGTGCGCGTGGTAGAAGGAAGGGCCTGGATAGAGCGGCTCCTGGTCACCCCTGTCTTGCTGGAGGTCAGCGTCAGCGGGAGCGACATCACCGGCGTCCGCGTTGAGCTGAACAGTGCGGCCTACCGTGCCGACGCACGAGTCACAGGGGCCGGCCAGGTTCAGCTGCCTCTTCCTGGCGGGCTCCCGCCAAATGCGTGGCTGTACCTCTCGCGGGACAAGCAATGGCTGGACTACCGCGCCATCGGGGAGTATGCGCGAGCCGAACTCCAACGAGCAGGCGTGGAAATCGAGCTTCCGGATGACCCCGAGGCGGAGATCCAGGCCCTCCTGTCGCAGGGCGAAGGCCAGCAGATCGAGTTCAAACGCCAGCTCCCGCAGGACACCACCGAGTCCAAGCGAACTGTGTTCAAGACCATCGCGGCCTTCGCCAACGGATACGGCGGCAACCTAGTGTTCGGCATCGAGAAGTACGAGGCCACCGTCTGCGGCCTTGACGGCATCGACCCGCTCGGCGAGAGGGACCGGCCGGCGCAGCTCGTCCGGGCGATCGTCACGCCAGCGCCAGAGGCAGAGGTCCGCCAATACAACGTTGACGGCAAGGTGCTGCTGGTCCTCTCGGTCGGGCCAGGCGTGAGCCGGCCCTACGGCATCACACTGCCGGGCAGGAAAGACAAGCCGGTGGAGTTCTACGTCTGGCGGGATGCCACGACTTTCCCGGCCACAGCAGATGAGGTCCGGAACGCGGTGCTGGCGTCAGCACCACAGCCAGCGACAGGCGCCGCCTGAGGCTACCAAGGCTGAGGTTTCGGTAACCTCGCAGGGCCGCTATGGCCGCGTCGCAGAGCCAGGAAATGCCTCACCCTCAGACACGAGCCCATCAGATGACCTCCCGGGCGACGGCAGAGTCTCCCAGCGGCCCCGCACAAACCGCGCGAAGCCTGCCCGGGCAGTTCCGGATACAGGCGGTGATGGACCTGGCATGTACCTCCCAGGGACCTCGCGTGTACCCGGCGGAGATCCAGACGTACAGCCGCCCCCCACGCAAAGACCATGGCGTCGGCAGGGCACCCGGCCGCCGCCGCTGGTCGCGCCAGCTGTGAGCCCTCCACCTGCGCCTTTCGGGCAATTGTCACGCTGCGTATGACCATCGGCAGGGGCCTGGCCGGAAGGGTTGGCCAGCCCGGACGACTAGGTCCGGACTGACGAGCAAACGTGGAGCAAACATGGCCGGGAAACGGCCGCCGACGAGAGTAAAGAAACGCTAAAAAGACCAGGTCAGTACGGGTGCGCCGCCAGGGACTTGAACCCCGAACCCGCGGATTAAGAGACCGCTGCTCTGCTATCGAATCAATGCTCTCGCTGCCGGTTAGTGCCGTTCCGTGCGGACTTCGTCTCGGATTCCTGCCGGATCGTGCCGGGGGCTGACGGGTGGTACCGGGGCAGCCGAGCAAACAACGAGCAACCAACCATGATCATCCTCGCCTGCCGACCTGCTGACCAGTCAAGGGCCTGGAGCGGGAGGCAGCCGAGATGCGAACCACAGCCAGACGGAACCTCACAATAATGTTGTTGTATAGTGGATGTGGCCAGAGGAGGCGTGGTGCCGTACAAGCTGGTGATGACCCGGCAGGTCCGCGAATGGCTGCGTGCGCTGCGCACCGGGGACCCGGTCACACGGCGGCTTGTCGCTCAGGCCATCGACCAGCTCCTGGACGAGGGGCCGCGGCTGGGCCGCCCGCTGGTTGACCGGATCAGCGGGTCGCGGCTGCACAATCTCAAGGAGCTGCGCCCCGGATCGAGCGGACGGACAGAGGTCCGGATCTTGTTCATCTTCGATCCGGTCCGCAACGCGGTGCTCTTGGTGGCGGGCGACAAGTCGGGCCGGTGGCAGGAGTGGTACCGCGAAGCGGTCCCGGCCGCTGAGACCGCGTACGAGGCGTATGTGAAGCAGCTGAAGGGGCAGAGATGAGCGAGCAGGAAGAGTTCTTCTCCTATAGCCGCGATGAGTTCGTCGAGGAGTTCGTCCACCCCGATGACCGGGCCGCGGTGGAGGAGGCGCGCCAGCAGCGGGCGCTGAAGGTCCGCGCTGAGTACCTGGCTGAGATGCGCAGGAAGGCGGGCCTGACCCAGGCCGAGGTCGCCGAGGCGATGGGGGTCTCCCAGCAGCGTGTCTCGGCGATCGAAAGCGGTGCCGTCGCGGAGCTGGCCACGCTGGGTGACTACATCCGGGCGCTTGGCGGCGAGCTCAAGGTCATCGCCGACTTCGGCGACTCGTGGCGCCGGGTCGCCTGAGGAGCGACGGTGGAGCTGAGCGCCGGGCGCGAGGACCGCATTGTTCTCACCGCCGCCGCGCGATGGTCACGATTGCTGCCTGCGGCCGGCGACGAGGGGCAAGACGATGGTGTCGAGGATCTCCTCGATCGCGGCGCGGGGAAGGGGCTGGTGGGTGCGGGCGAGTTCGGCGCTGACGAGGTCGAACGGCAGCGATCGCAGGCGTGGCGTGAGCGTGTTCAGGTCGACCTCGCCACGGCGGGAGGCCCGCTGCCAGATCTCGTCGAGGCCCTGGCTCTGAGCGATCAGTTCGCCCAGTTGCCGGGCGGCGTCCTGGTTCTCGGCGACGAAGGCCGCGAGCCGCACGCTGAAGGCCGCGATCAGCTCGGCGCGTTTGACCGACTTCTCTTCCAGGTAGGACAGCAGGTCCCCGCGCAGTGAGCCGGTGTCGGGGACGGGCAGGCGATTGTGCTCGGCCCAGTGCTGGACGGCTGCGATGACCAGGTCGCGGCGGTCGCTCCAGCGCCGCGCGATCACCGGCCTGCTGGTCATGGCCCGTGCGGCGACCGAGTCCAGGGTCAAGTTCTCGTAGCCGGACTCGATCAGCTCGTCCCAGGCAGCCATCAGGAGGGCATGCTCCAGCTCGGCCCCGCGGCGGCGGGTCTGCCTGCTCACTGTGGCGTCCGCCATAGGATTCATTCTCGCATCTAATTGACTCCGCCTGCTCGCGAAATTAAGATACAAGCAGGCATCTTAGAAGTCGTGCTCATATCTCGGGAAAGGCCCGGGCTGAGCTGGCGACATGTCAACGCCGCTAGCTCATGACTGTTTCCAAGCATGGAGTTGTGATGTCATCCGCAGCTGTTTCCCCGACCGGGGGCAACCCTGCCCTCACCGAGAAGATCGCCCTGGTCACCGGCGCATACGGCGACATCGGGCAGCACACCGTCCTCGGCCTGGCCCGCGCGGGGGCCACCGTGATCGCGGCCGGGCGCGACCCCGCCAAGCTGGAGCAGCTCGCCCAGAACGCCGCCGCCCAGGTGCCCGGCGCAGAAATCGAGACTCTTGTGGTCGACCTAGCCGACCTGAGCAGCATCCAGCAGGCGGCCCAGACCGCCCTGGCCACAGAGCGCCCCGTGGACGTGCTGGTCAACAACGCCGCGGTCATGCCCGGCGGCCAGCGGCAGGCCACCCGCGACGGATTCGAGCTGGCCTTCGGCACCAACCACCTCGGCCACTACGCCCTGACCGGGCACCTGCTGCCCGCCCTGCTCACATCACCCGAAGCGCGAGTGATCTCCATTTGCGCCGGGCCGTCGAACCAGCGGCTCGACACCAGTGACCTCAACAGCGAGCAGCGCTACCGGGGCGGGATGCGCACCTACATGGCCTCCAAGCTCGCTAATGCCGTCTTCGCCCAGGAACTGGCCCGGCGTGTTAACGGCACGACGCTGAAGTCCCTGACCGTCTTTCCCGGAACCGCGGCCACCGGCGTGCAGCGCAACAACCCGTTCATCGGATGGCTGGCCAGGTACCTGTTCGCGCCAGTCGGCCCGGTCTTCGGACCCGGCGGACCGCGGCAAGGCACAGCCGCCGACATCCGGCCCCAGGTCGAGGCCAACCTGCAATCCCTCGGCCTGGACCGCCTCGACGTGGTCTACCTGCGCATCGGCATGATGACAGTCCCGCACGGCGAATCCCTCGCCGAACGCTTCCAGGCCCTCGCAGCCCTGCGCGGGGAAGGCCTGATCCGCCACCTCGGCATCAGCAATGTCGACACCGGCCACCTCGCCGAGGCCCGCGCTATCGCGCCCGTAGCCGCGGTCCAGAACAACTTCCACCTCGGCAACCGCGACGAGACAGCTGTCCTCGAGGCCTGCACCAAGGTCGGCATCGCCTTCATTCCCTTCTTCCCGCTGGGTGGCGGACGAGCCGGCATCGACCACCCCAGCCTCGCCGAAATCGCTGCCCGCCACCAGGCCACCACACCGCAGATCGCCCTGGCCTGGCTCCTGGCCCTATCACCGGTCGCCCTTGCCATCCCCGGCACCGGCTCCGTGGCTCACCTACAGGAGAACCTGGCCGCTCGGTCGATCGCCCTCACCCCGGACGACCTCGCCGAACTCGCATGACTAGGGAGCGATTCTCGGACCGGCTCCTATCCCTCGGGCCCGGACCGGCACCTGTCGGGCAGATTCGCTGGGACTCGGCATTATCTTCGCCCATAACCCGGGGATCCGCTGAGCGCAGTGCCGTGCGTCGCGCAGGCGGTGGAGCCCTGGCTGGCGGCTGATGGCTGCTGGGCATGGCGTTGGCTGTTTCCTGCGGCGTCATCAGCGGTGCCAACCTTCCCTGGAGGTGTGTCATGTCGATCACCAAGCGGATGCTTGCCCCGGCGGCAGGCGGGCAGCGGTGTCATTTCCTGGTCCAGTGGCGGGACAGCCACGCGATCCAGCACGGCCGCACCTTCACCACCTGGACCGAGGCCGCCGAGTTCGACGCCGCTATCAAGGCCGGGCGGCTGCCGCGGGACGCGCCGGGCAGGCGGGCCGCGCTGACGTTCGGCACTGTCGCCCGGCGGTGGCTGGCGACCAAGCGCGCCACCAAGCGGCCCAGCACGGCAGACCTCTATGCCACCGAACTGCGCGGCCATGTCCTGCCCGCCTTCGCGGGCATGCCGCTGGCCGGCATCTCCCGCCGGGAGGTCCAGCACTGGGTCAACACCCTGGCCGCCTCCGGGCTGGCGGCAGCGACCGTCCGGCACATCTACCGCGCGGTGTTCAAGTCCATCCTGGCCGACGCGATCGACGACGGGCTGCTGGCCCGCTCCCCGTGCCACCGCATCGAACTGCCCGCCCCCGTCCAGCCCTCGGTCGAGCCGCTCACGCCGGCCCAGATCCTGATCCTCGCGGACCTGATCGACCCCCGGTACCGTGCGATGGTGCTGCTGGCCGCCGGGTGCGGCCTGCGCTGGTCCGAGGCCGCTGGCCTGACCAGGGACCGCATCCATCTCGGCGCCAGTGCCTGCGTGATCATCGACCGGCAGCTCGCCTACCGGCCCGCCACCACCCACCGCAGCCCCGGTACCGCGTCACGGCCCTTGTTCGCCCCGCCCAAGACCAGTGCCTCGTGCCGCATCGTCCCGCTGCCCGACAGGGTGACCGCGGCGCTGCGCGCCCACCTGCGCCGCTTCCCGCCCGGCCCCAACGGGCTGGTGTTCACCACCCCCGCCGGCGACGTGCTCAACCCCGCGAACTGGCGCCAGCGGATCTGGCGGCCCCTCATCCGGTCCGCTCCCGGCATCCCGGCTGGCACGACCTTCCACCGGCTCCGGCACGCCTACGCCTCCCTGCTCGGTGATGCCGGCCGCCCCGACCACGAGATCCAGCGGCGGCTCGGTCACGCCCACCCCGGCGAAATCCGCTGGTACCGCCACCCTTACCCAGACCCCGGGGACAACCAGGCCACCCGTGACGCCATCGACACCGCGCTCAGCGCCGCCTCCGAAAGTAGCGCCGTGGCATGTTGACTTTTGTTGACGAAAGAGTTGACGCGCCCCGGGCCCAGTAACGAGCATCGCTGGCATTTGCGCAGGTCACAGGGCATGAACGGGTGCGCCGCCAGGGACTTGAACCCCGAACCCGCGGTTAAGAGTCCGCTGCTCTGCTATCAGATCAGTGCTCTCCATGCCGTTCTCTACCGCATAAGCCGGGACTGCGCACGTCACGGTGTCGGTCGATGCCGGGTGCTGACGGGTGGTACCGGGACATCCGA
>Ga0335078_10000384_pt1 | contig 69791 bp, 60 predicted proteins | sample Lox_Sample_32_FD_206711 | JGI IMG/M metagenome (GOLD analysis project Ga0335078, IMG submission 206711) | Soil microbial communities from Loxahatchee National Wildlife Refuge, Florida, United States - Lox_Sample_3.2 | ecosystem: Environmental > Terrestrial > Soil > Wetlands | place: USA...
GAACCGCTCGAACACATGGGCGGCCTGCTCGGCGGACATGCCGGGCCCGGTGTCGGCGACGGTGAGGAGCCCGTGCCCGCCCGCGGCGGCCACGGTCACGGTGACCGGGGTGCCCGCCGGGGTGTGCTGCCGCGCGTTGTTGAGCAGGTTGTCGATGACCTGCCGGATCCGGGCGGCGTCGGCGCGCACGATGACCGGCTCGGCCGCGGCCAGGCGCAGCGGCCGGCCGGGCTCGATCGCGCGGGCGCTGGTGACCGCCTGCACGGCGATGCTGGACAGGTCGACCGGCTGCAGGTCCAGCGGCCGGTCCTCGTCGAACTGGGCGAGCAGCAGCAGGTCATCGACCAGCCGTCCCATCCGGGCGGCCTCGGCCTGGATGCCGGTCATCAGCCGGGTCACCTCGGCCCGGGTGGCCGTCTCCCCCTGCTGGAAGTAGAACTCGGCCAGGCCCTTGACCGACGTCAGCGGGGTGCGCAGCTCGTGGCTGGCGTCGGCGACGAACCGGCGCATCCGGTCCTCGGAGTCGCGGGCCCGGGACTCGCCGTCCTCCCTGGCCCGGTAGGCGGCCTCGATCCGGCTGAGCATCGCGTTGAGCGCGGCGGCCAGCCGGCCTACCTCGGTGCGCTCGGGCGGGTGGGCGATGCGCCGGGACAGCTCACCCGCGGCGATCGCCGACGCGGTGTCCTCGATCCGGGTCAGCGGGGCCAGGCTGGCCCGGATCAGCGGGAACCCGATGGCCGCCAGCAGCACGATGGCAGCCGCCCCCGCCACCGCGTCGGCGGTCTCCAGCCGGCCGACCGTGTTCTGCACGTCGTCCAGGCTGAATGCGGTGACGACGTACCGGCCGCCGGGCACCGCGTGGACCATGACCCGCCACGAATGCCCCGGATCGCCCGCGGCGGCCGCGGTGAACGGGGCGGCCGGGCCGCGCAGCTGGGCGGCGGCCAGCCGCGGCGGCGGGATGCCGTGCATCGACCCCGGGGCCAGGTGCACCAGGCCGCCGGGCGCGATGACCTCCACCAGGAAGTCGGTGGGCAGTTGCGGCCCGCCGGGGTGCCGCCGCACCCGGGGCGGGCGGGACACCAGGCGGGTGGTGAGCGCGGCGAACGTGCGCAGCTGCGCGTCCACCCGGTCGAACAGGTACCCGCGCAGCAGCACCGTGCCGAGCAGGCCCACCATCACCGAGGTGATCGTGACCAGCACCGCGGCCACCGCCACGACCCGTACCCGCAGTGAGGCACGCGCCAGCAGCGTCCGGGCCACCACGGCGGGCCGCCTGCTCACGGCGGCGGGATCCGCAGGACGTAGCCGATGCCGCGGATCGTGTGGATCAGCCGGGGCTCGCCGCGGTCCAGCTTACGCCGGAGGTAGCAGATGTAGGACTCGACGATGTTGCCGTCCCCGTCGAAGCTGTAGTCCCACACGTGGTCGAGGATCTGCGCCCGGCTCAGCACCCGTCCCGCGTTGATCATCAGATACCGCAGCAGCTTGAACTCGTTCGGCGACAGGGCGACCTCGGCGCCGGCCCGCCACACCTGATGGCTGTCCTCGTCGAGCTGGAGATCGGCCACGACCAGCCGGGAGCCCGCCTCCGGCTCGCCCCTGCTGCGGCGCAGCACCGCCCGGATCCGGGCCAGCACCTCATCCAGGCTGAACGGCTTGGTGACGTAGTCGTCCCCGCCGAGGGTCAGCCCGGTGACGCGCTCGTGCACGCTGTCGCGGGCGGTCAGGAAGATCACCGGGACGCGCGGGCCGCCCGCGCGGATCCTGCGGATCACCTCGAACCCGTCGCAGTCGGGCATCATGACGTCGAGCAGGATGAGGTCCGGCCGCCCCGCCGCGGCCGCCCGCAGCGCCTCGGCGCCGCTGACCGCGGTCAGCACGTCGAAGCCGGCGAACCGCAGCGTCCCCGCGAGCAGCTCCAGGATGGTCGGCTCGTCGTCCACGACCAGGAGCCGGGCCTCGCTCTTTGCCGGGGCGTCCCGCATAGGCCCACACTGACGCGGATACCTTGCGTTTTCCTGACCGCCGGTTGTGAAAACGCTGGCACCCCGCGGGCGCTGGTCCGCCCATCCCCCGCACCGTCCGCCCAGCGTCGCCGGGGTCGTGGGGGGGGGGGGGGGGGGGGGGGGGGGGGGTGGTGGGGCTTTGCCCCCCCCACGCCGGCCACAAACCGCGCAACCACGCGGATCATGGCTGCGCGCCGGGTGGAGCGGGCGGATTGCGTTGATCAGGAGGGGAGGGCCGGGCGCGGCGGACCTCGAAGGTGAAGCACTGGGCGGTCGCGCTGCGCACGTGCAGGCAGGCCACGCCGGGCTGGGCCATGACCGCCTCGACGGCCGCCGGGTAGTCCTCGCCGGGCTCGACGAACCTGATGTGCTGGTAGGCCCGCGCGCCGGTTTCGTCGAACGGGTTGAGCAGGCTGTAGCGGTCACGCAGGCCGGGCGGGTACTCGCCGGGCGTCCGGTAGCCGCCGCACGCACCGGAGCAGACGAACACCGGCCCGGCCCCGGCCCACGGGGTGTCCCACGGCAGTGGCCACGGACTGTAGCTGATCAGCGCGATGTCCTCGCCCGGGCGGGCGGTGCGCAGGCAGCAGCGCAGCGGCTCCCAGCCGGCCGCCGCCCGCGGCCGCCACGGGTTCCCGAACTCGTCCGCGCCCCGGCCGCGCATCGCCGCCAGCCGCTCCGGGGCGATCGCGAGGTAGGTGATGTCGCTCATGGATCCAGCCTGCGGCCCGGCCCGGCGCATTGCTGGCGCTAACCGGACCTCGCACTGAACGCGGGCAGGGTCAGGTGCCGCGGGGACAGGGGTAGAAGAGCCTGCCGTTCAGGTCCACGTCGAACTTGACCGCGGCGAAGCCATAGGACGGCGCGTAGACGACGTGGCAGAACGTGGCGAACCGCCGTTTGGGCGGGCACGGCTGTCCGGGGTCGCAGACGTAGTGGTCGGCGCTGTACTCGGCCTCGCCGACCCACTTGCCGGTCGGCTGCCGTGCCGTGGCGTCCGTGCTGAAGTCGTCCCACCCGCACGGCGTGCGCCCCGACAGCCGGGTGCAGGTGATCCCGTACTGGCTGGTGCCGCGCAGCTGCGCGGCGAAGCACTGGTGGTAGCGGTAGCACTCCTCGACGACCGCGCCGTCGGAGTAGCGGCGCCCCCACGCCGACAGCAGCGGCGAGTTCTTCCACAGCCCGGTCATCCCGTGGCGGTGGATGTCGTTGAAGGCGTAGGCGAGGTAGTTCTGCGCGTCCCCGGGGGTGAGGTGGAAGCCCGTGGTGGACGGCGGGTCGAAGCTGTCGATGTCGTCGAGCTCGACCGCGTCGAAGCCCTTCCGCGCGCACATCGCGATCCGCTCGTCCAGCATCGGCTTGAGCGCGTCGAGCTGGCGGAAGTCCACCCAGCGTTCCTGCGGGTAGCCGTAGTACACGTTGCCGAGCGTGGCGGCGGGGAAGACCTGCCCGGGCGTCGCGTCCGGCCGGTAGTCCTCCCACGCCAGGTCGATGTAGCAGACCGCCTTCGGGTGCGGCAGCGTCGCGGCCTGCCAGGTGCGGTGAATCGCGCGGACCTCGGCCGGCGTGGTCAGGAAGCCGTCGATGTCGTAGATGTCCACCGCGTGCGCGCCGGTCCGCTGCAGCGGGGTCACCCGGCCGATCTGCCAGTCCCAGCGCATCGGGTGGCCCCGGCTGTCCAGGTGCGGCGGGTACCAGCAGGACGGGGCCGGGCGGCACGCCCGCGGCACGGGCAGCGGCACCACGTGCCAGGCGAACCGCGCGGTCGACGCGCCCGCCCGGTCCGCCGTGCGCACCGCCACCCGGTGCCGCCCGGCGGCGAGCTTCCCGGTGTAGAAGACGCGGCTGGCCGGCATCGGCCGCCACGGCCCGTGGTCCACCCGGTACCGCTGGCTGGCCGGCCCGTCGGCCGCGTTGTAGTGCGGCGGGCCGACGCTGAAGTACTCCTCCGCCGACCCGGTGCGGCGCTCGGGCGTCCCGTTCACGAACTCCGCCGCGGGCCGCCGCCCGGCCCGGTAGGCGCGCACGGTCCCGCTGGTGACGCGGCTCACTGACACGCTTTTCACGCTGAACGAGAAGGTCGCCGGACTCGTCTCCACGACCTCGGTCGCGGTCTCGGTGACCTGGAGCAAGCGGCCGGTGTCCGCGTGACCGGCCACGTAGCGGCGGGCCGCGAACGGGGTGACCGTGGTGTCCGCCGCCGGGGCGCAGTGGCCGGGCGCGGTGCACGCGCGCCAGTAGTAGCCGACCTCGAAGCTGAGCAGCCGGTCGCCGCGGGGCAGCCTGCCGGGGCGCCAGGACAGCCCGGCCGCGGCCACCGTGCCGCCGTCCCGCAGGTCGCCGGCCACCCGCAGCCTGCCGGAGTGCCGGGGCGGCGAGAACGTGCGCTGGCCGGCCGAGGTGGCCGTCCCGGCGGGGGACCGGCGCACCGCGCCCGCGGCCGGAGCCGGCTGATCGCCGGTGCCCGCCACCCCCGCCCGGGGCTGGCGGCCAGCGGTCCCTGCCCCCGCCCCCGCCCCCGCGGGTGCCGCGGCGCCCAGCGTGGCTGCGGCGAGGGCGACGGCGGCGGCGATGCCGGGCCAGCGGTGGCGGGTCATCGGGTCTCCCTTCGCGCGGGCCGGGCAGGGGCCGGGCCGTGATGGGATCAGCGGGCCAGGCCCGGCGGCAGCAGCGCTTTGTGCGCGTCGAGCAGCTCGTCGCACATGGCGACGGTCCGCTCGGTGGTCAGCGTGGCGGCCGCGTTCGGGTCCAGCAGCGCGGCCTGGTACACGTGCTGGACGTCGCCGTCCAGCGCCGCGCGCACGGTGAGCTCGACGACGTTGAGGAAGGTGCGGTTCAGCGCGGCGAGCTGCGGCGGGAGCGCGCCGACCGGCTGTGGGGCGGCGCCGGCCGCGCCCACCGTGCAGGGCACCTCGACGCAGCACCGCTCCGGCAGGCTGGTGATCAGGCCGCCGTTGCGGACGTTCACGTACAGCTCGCGCTCGGTGCCGGTTTCCAGCGAGTGGATGAACTGCGACGCCAGCTCGTCGGCCGGCTCCAGGTCCAGCGGCGTGCCCGCGTCGAGCTGGCGGGCCAGCGCGTCGAGCTCGCGCAGGTTCTCCTCCGACCGGGCGAGGTAGTCGCCCACGAAGATACGGAACCGCTCGACCTGGTCGTCGTGGCGCATGAACCACGGCACGTACTCGGCCGAGTGCTCGCTGGACTCGGTCGGGAAGTAGCCGAACCGGCGGAAGATCTCGACCCGGACCCGCCGCCGCAGGTCGGGCGTGGCGTCGATGATCTCGCGGAGCCTCGGGTACAGGGACTGCCCGGCATGCTCGAAGCGCAGCACGAACGCCTGGTGGTTGAAGCCGGCGGTGACGAAGTCCACCTCGCCCGGGTCGAGGCCGACCAGCCCGGCGAGGAAGGCGTGGGTGTCCCGGACCGAGTGGCACAGCCCGAACACGTTGGTGAACGGGGTGCCCTCGTACACCGCCCAGGGCAGCATGGCCATCGGGTTGGTGTAGTTCAGCAGGTAGCCGTCCGGGCAGAGCGCATGCATGTCGGCGGCCAGCGCGGTGACCACCGGGATCGTGCGCAGCCCGCGGAAGATCCCGCCGATGCCGAGGGTGTCGCCGATGGTCTGCCGGACCCCGTAGCGCGCCGGGATGTCGAAGTCCAGCCGGGTCGCGTCGTAGCCGCCGACCTGGATCTCGTTGATCACGTACCGGGCGCCGTCGAGCACCGCCCGCCGGTCCAGCGACGCGGTCACGGTGGCGCCGGCGGAGGTCTGCGCCACGATCCGGTCGGCCAGCGCCCGCGCGTGGGCGAGCCGCTCCGGGCTGACGTCGTGCAGGGCCAGGTGCAGCGTGCCGCCCAGCTCCGGGTAACCGCACAGGTCGGTGACGACGTTGCGGGTGAACTCCACGCTGCCGGCGCCGATGAACGCGACTTTGACCACAGCTCGACAGTGTTGCATTTCGTGCAGGTCCGAGCAAGAGTGCGCAACTAGTGTGCTGAGAAATCGGTCGAAGGGTTGACATAAGCCCTTACGGGCGCGCGATGATGTCCCAAACATTCGCTCTTCGTGCAAGAGTCGTCGGATCGGCCGGGGTCTGGGCGGAAGCAGAGGGCACCATGAGAAGTCACTGGCGTGGCGTGGCCATCGTAGCCTCGGTCCTGGCGCTCGGCCTGGCGGCCTGCGGCTCCGACGCGAGCGGCGGCGGCTCCGGCGGGACCACGATCTCGATCTGGGAGGGCTGGACCGGCGCGGAGGCGAAGGCCTTCGCCCACCTGGTCAGCGTGTACCAGAAGCAGAACCCGGGCACCAAGGTGAGCAGCCTGTACGTCAACAACGACGACACGCTGCAGAAGGTGCTCACCGCGGTGCGCGGCGGCAGCCCGCCGGACATCGCCTACCTGTACGGCTCCTGGGCGCCGAACGTGGCGCAGATCCCGCAGGTGGTGAACCTCACCAAGGTGGTCCAGCGGCCCGGCGTGAACTGGAACGACTTCTGGGTCGGCGAGCGGGACGTGGCGACGGTCAACGGCAAGGTCATCGGCATCCCGGCGCTGGTGGACAACCTCGCCGTGGTCTACAACAAGACGCTGTTCGCCCAGGCGCACCTGGCGCCGCCGTCCGCGGGCTGGACCTGGCAGCAGTTCGTGGCCGACGCCAAGGCGCTCACCGACCCGGCGAAGAAGCAGTTCGGCACGGCGTACGTGACCCCGGGCACCGAGGACACCGTGTGGCACTGGGAGGCGCTGCTGTGGGAGGCGGGCGGCCAGATCCTCAAGCCGGGCAACAAGCAGGCCGCGTTCGACTCGCCGGCCGGCCTCCAGGCGCTGAACACCCTGCGCACCATGGCGGTCAGCGACCACTCCATGTACCTGGACCCGACCGACTCCGCCTACGCCAACCTGTTCAACTCGGGCAAGATCGGGATGCTGGTCACCGGCCCGTGGGACCTGTCGGCGTTCCCCGCCGTCCACTACGGGGTGCAGATCATGCCGTCGTACCCGGGAACCAGCGGCGGCCACCAGACCATCTCCGGCCCGGACAACTGGGTGATCTTCAACAACGGCGCCGCCCAGGTCCGCGCGTCTGAGAAGTTCCTGCTCTGGCTCACCGCACCGGCCCAGGTGAAGTACTGGTCGCTGGCCACCGGGGACCTGCCGACCCGGCAGTCGGTGGAGACCACGCCAGGCTTCCTGTCGTCGATGGACAAGGCCCTGCCCGGCGTGGACACCTTCGTCACCAACCTGGGCAACGTCCACCAGGCGCGCCCGCAGACCCCGACGTACCCGAAGGTCTCCCAGATCCTCGGCACCATGATCGTCTCCGTGCTCCTGGGCAAGAGCCAGCCGCAGGCCGCGCTCACCAGCGCGGCGCAGCAGGTCGACCAGGCGCTCGCGGGCAGCAACGGCTGACGTGGCAGCGCCTTCCGTCCTGCTGCGCCGCAGGCGCGCCGGACCTGGCAACGGCGGGCTGGCGCCGGCCAAGGCCGCCCGGCGCGGGCCGGGCACGTCCGAGCAGCTCACCGGCTGGGCCTTCGTCACGCCCGGCGCGGCGATCATCGTGCTGTTCGGGGCGGTGCCGATCATCTGGTCGGCGGTCATGTCCTTCCAGCGCAACAACCTGCTCACCGGGAACACCCCGTACGTGGGGCTGCGCAACTACCGGCTCATGCTGCACGACCCGGTGGTGGCCCAGGCGGTCGAGCACACCCTGATATACACCGTGCTGTTCGTGCCCGGAACGATGATCGTCGGCCTGTTCCTGGCGGTCGCCATGAACCGGAAGCTCCGCTTCATCTCGCTGTACCGCACCGCCGCCTACGCGACGATGGCCATCTCCACGATCAGCGAGGCGATCGTCTTCATCTGGCTGTTCGACCCGTCCTACGGCGTGGTGAACTACTTCCTCGGGCTCGTCGGCATCGCGCCGCAGCAGTGGCTGAACTCCCCGTCGCAGGCGCTGTCGGTGATCGTGGTCATGACGATCTGGGGCTGGACCGGCTTCTCCGTGGTGATCTACCTCGCCGCGCTACAGGGCGTGCCCGCCGAACTGCTCGACGCGGCGGCCGTGGACGGGGCGGGCCACTGGACGACGTTCCGCCGGGTCACCCTGCCGCTGCTCAGCCCGGCCTCGTTCTTCCTGGCCATCTGGCTCACCATCAACGCGATGCAACTGTTCGACGAGGTCTACCTGAGCACCGCGGGCGGCCCGCTGAACGCCACCACCGTCCTGGTGTACTACCTGTACGAGCAGGCCTTCCAGAACTTCAACTTCGGCTACGCCTCGGCGATCGCCTACTTCCTGTTCCTGATCATCCTCCTGGTCACCGCCATCCAGTTCCGTGTCGGCCGGCGGTTCACCTACTACCGGTCATGAGCGCGGCATCCGGAGCGATCGGGAGACGGCGGCCGCGGCTGCCGTTCAGCCCGTGGCACCTGGTGCTGCTGCCCGCCACCCTCGTGCTGATCTTCCCGTTCGTCTGGCTGGTCGTGACGTCGCTGCAGACGCCCGCCGAGGCGCTGCACTTCCCGCCGGTGCTCATCCCGCGCACGATCAGGTTCGCCAACTACCCGGACGCGCTGGCCGCCGCCCCGTTCGGCCGGTTCTTCATCAACAGCTCCGTGGTCGCGGTGGTCACCGTCGTCAGCAACCTGGTGCTGTGCTCGCTGGCCGGGTACGCGTTCGCCCGGCTGCGCTTCCTGGGCCGGGGCGCCCTGTTCGTGGTGATCATGGCGACGCTCATGGTGCCGTTCCAGGTGACGATGATCCCGCAGTTCATCATCACCAAGTGGCTCGGCATCCATGTGCTCGCGCAGGTCGGGATCGACCACCTCGGCGCGCTCATCCTGCCCAACGCGGCGACCGCGTTCGGCATCTTCTTCCTGCGCCAGTTCTTCAAGACGCTGCCGGTCGAGTACGAGGAGTCGGCCCGGGTCGACGGCGCGAGCAGGCTCAAGGTCCTGTGGCGGATCGTGCTGCCGCTGTCGGCCCCGGCGCTGGCAACGCTCGCCGCGCTGACGTTCCTGGACTCGTGGAACAACTTCCTGTGGCCGCTGATCGCGGTCACCTCGACCGACCAGATGACGCTCCCGCTCGGGCTCGCGACGTTCCAGGGCGCGCACTCCACCGAGTGGACGCTGCTGATGGCGGGCAACGTGATGAGCCTGGCGCCGATGCTGCTGATCTTCTTCGCGGCCCAGCGGTACTTCGTCCGCTCGATCGCCGCGACCGGGCTCGCCGGGACCTGAGGAGGCCTGACATGGGCGACAACGATCCGATCCCGGGCGGCGAGCCGGCCGGGGACGGGCACGGGAGCATCGACGCCGAGGTCGCGTCGCAGCCGGCCTGCTGGCTGCGGGCCGCCGGGCTGGCGGACGGGGCCGGGGCGGTCCTGCCTGGGCCCGGCGAGCGGGTCGCGGTGACCGGGTGCGGCACGTCCTGGTTCATCGCCCAGTCCTACGCCGCGCTGCGGGAGGAGTCCGGGCACGGCGAGACCGACGCGTTCGCGGCGTCGGAGATGCCGGTCCACCGGCGTTACGACCGCGTCGTGGTGCTGTCGCGGTCCGGCACCACCACCGAGATCCTGCAGCTCCTGGGCAGGCTGGACGGCGCCGTGCCCACGGTGGCGATCACCGCCGACGCGCGGGCGCCGGTCGCCTCGGCCGCGGGCGCGGTGATCTCGCTGGACTTCGCCGACGAGCGGTCGGTGGTGCAGACCCGGTTCGCCACCACCGAGCTGGCGCTGCTGCGCGCCCATCTGGGCCACGACCTGGGACCGGTCGCGCAGGCGGCGCAGGCGGCGCTGGCTGCCCCGCTGCCCGGTGCGCTGACCGGCGCCCGGCAGTTCACCTTCCTCGGCACCGGCTGGAGTTGCGGGCTGGCCAACGAGGCCGCGCTCAAGCTGCGCGAGGCGGCCGGGATGTGGACCGAGTCCTACCCGGCGATGGAATACCGCCACGGCCCGATCGCCGTGACCGGGCCGGGCAGCGTGGTCTGGATGTTCGCCCCGGCGCCGGACGGGCTGGCGGAGGAGGTCGCGGCCGCCGGCGGCCTGGCCTGGCAGAGCCGCGAGGATCCGCTGGCCGAGCTGGTCCTGGTGCAGCGGCTGGCCGCCGCCGCCGCACGGGCCCGCGGCCTGGACCCGGACCGGCCGCGCAACCTCAACCGCTCCGTGATCCTGGCCCCCCGCTGAGCATGATCCTGGTCGTCGCGCTCAACCCGGCCCTGGACGTGACCCACCACGTCGCCGGGGTGGACTGGTCCGGGGTGAACCGGCCACGGCAGGTGCACACCGCGCCCGGCGGCAAGGGGCTCAACGTGGCCCGGATCCTGCGCGGGCTGGACCGTGACGTGCGGGTCGCCGGCCTGGCCGGCGGGGTCACCGGCGAGGCGGTGTGCGCCGGGCTGGCCGCGGCCGGGGTGCCCGGCGCGTTCGCCCCGGTAGCCGGGGAGACCCGGCGCACGTTCGCCGTGGTGGACCAGCGCAGCCACGACACCGCCCTGTTCAACGAGCCGGGGCCTGCCGTGACGGCCGGTGAGTACCGCGCGTTTCTCGTTTTGTATGAAAAATCGCTGGCCGGCTGCGCCGCGGTCGTGCTGTCGGGGAGCCTGCCGCCGGGACTGCCGCCGGACGCCTACGCCGGGCTGGCCGCGCGGGCGGCGGCCGCAGGGGTGCCGGTGGTGCTCGACGCCGACGGGGCGGCGCTGTTGCACGGCGCGGCCGCGGGGCCGGCCATCGCCAAACCGAACCGGGTGGAACTGGAGGCCGCGGTGCGCCGGCCGCTCGCCGACCGGGCCGCCGCGGCGGCCGCCGCCGCGGAGCTGATGGCCGCGGGCGCGGGCGCGGTGGTGGTGTCGCTCGGCGCGGACGGCCTGCTCGCGGTGACCGGCGAGGGGGCCTGGCACGCCGTGCCGCCGGGTCACGTGGCGGGCAACCCGACCGGGGCCGGTGACGCGGTGGTCGCCGGGCTGGCGCACGGGCTGGTGCTCGGCCGGCCGTGGGCGGAGCGGCTGCGGCACGCGGCGGCGCTCGGCACCGCCTCGGTCGCGGCGCCGGCGGCGGGGCAGGTGGCCGTGGCCGACTACCGGCGGGCGCTGGCCGGCACCCGGGTCACCCGCTGGGAGGACGGCTGATGCCGGCCGCCGGCATGGCCGAGATCCTGGGCCCCGCCAGTGCGGCCGGGCGCGGGGTCGGCGCGTTCAACATCATCGGGATCGAGCACGCCGAGGCGATCGTTACCGGCGCGGAGGCCGCCGGGGCGCCGGTCGTGCTCGCTATCAGCGAGAACACGGTGGCCTACCACGGGGCGCTGGAGCCGATCGCGCGCGCGGCGCTGGCGATCGCCGCGGCCGCGGCGGTGCCGGCCGCGGTGCACCTGGACCACGCCACGGACCCGGACCTGGTGAGCGCCGCGGCGGCGGTGGGGCTGGGCTCGGTCATGTTCGACGCGTCCGCGCTGCCGTACGAGCGGAACGTGCCGGCCACGGCGGCGGTGGCCGGCTGGTGCCACGAGCGCGGGATCTGGGTCGAGGCCGAGATCGGCGAGATCGGTGGCAAGAACGGCGCGCACCACCCGCTCACCCGGACCCGGCCGGGGGAGGCGGCCGCCTACGCCGCCGCCACCTCGGTGGACGCGCTGGCCGTGGCCGTCGGCAGCTCGCACGCGATGCTCACCCGCGACGCCGTGCTGGACCTGGGCCTGATCGCGGCGATCCACCGGGCGGTGCCGGTCCCCCTGGTCCTGCACGGCTCGTCCGGCGTGCCCGATGCCGGGCTGGCCGCGGCGGTCGCCGCGGGGATGACGAAGGTGAACGTGGCGACGCAGCTCAACAAGGTGTTCACCGGCGCGGTCCGGGCGTGCCTGGCCGCCGACACGGTGCTGGTGGACCCGAGGCGCTACGGCCGGGCCGCGCGGGAGGCGGTGGCGGCCGAGGTCGCACGGCTGCTCGGGGTGCTGCACGCGGCGGGGCCCTGATGCTCGGTATTGCTCGATATTGAGCAGAAATAATCAGATTGGGAACGGTAGGATCGTGCGCCGGGATGGAGAGGACGGGGTGAGCCGGTACCGCCGCTGGAATGAGCTGCTTGAGCTGCTGGCCGCGGACGGCCAGCTGCAGGTCGAACGCGCCGCGCAGGTGCTCGGTGTGTCCGCGGCCACCGTCCGGCGGGATTTCGACGAGCTGGCCCGGCAGCAGATGCTCACCCGGATCCGCGGCGGCGCGCTCGCCAAGGGCGTCACCTACGACCTGCCCCTTCGCTACAAGTCCGAGCGGCACCCCACGGAGAAACAGCGCATCGCCGCGGTCGCCGCGGGCCTGGTGCTGCCCGGCCAGATCGTCGGCCTCAACGGTGGCACCACCACCACCGAGGTCGCCCGCGCTCTCGCCGTCCGTGCCGACCTCAACTCCGGTGCCCCCTCGCCCGGGCTGACCATCGTCACCAACGCGCTCAACATCGCCACCGAACTCGCCGTCCGCCAGCACATCAAGATCGTGACAACCGGCGGGGTCGCCCGGCCGCAGTCCTACGAGCTCACCGGCCCGCTGGCCACCGGCGTGCTGGAGCAGGTCACCCTGGACATCGCGTTCCTCGGGGTGGACGGGATCGACGCCGTGGCCGGGGCCACCGCCCACCACGAGGGCGAGGCGAGCACCAACCGGCTCATGGCCGAGCGCGCTGGCCAGGTGGTCGTGACCGCCGACAGCTCCAAGGTGGGCCGCCGCGCGTTCGCCCGGATCTGCCCGGCCGCGGAGCTGGACATCCTGGTCACCGACACCGGTATCGCGGCCGCCGAGGCCGCCAGGCTCGCCGACGCCGGGGTGAAGGTTGTCACCGCCTGAGGCAGGCCCGCTGGACCTGCTGGTCATCGGCGACTGCAACCCGGACGTCATGGTGGTCGGCGACGACGTCACGCCCGGCTTCGGCCAGCAGGAGAAGCTGGTGGGCGGGATCTCGCTGGAGATCGGCGGGTCGGCCGCGATCACCGCCGTGGCGGCCGCGCGGCTGGGCCTGCGGGTGGCGCTGGCCGCGGCGGTCGGGGACGATCCGGCGGGCGGCTTCATGCTCGGGCAACTGGCCGCCGCGGGAGTGGACACCGCGCCGGTGGCGGTGCGCCGCGACGCCCCTACCGGGATCACGGTGGCGCTGTCCGCGGGCGCGGACCGGGCCATCCTCACGGCGGTCGGCGCGGTGGCCACGCTGACCGCGCGGGACGTGCCCGCCGCGCTGCTGTTGCGCGCCCGGCATGTCCACGTCAGCTCCTACTTCCTGGTGGAACGGTCGCTGGGCCCGGGTCTGGCCGCCCTGCTCGGCGCGGCCCGGGCCGCCGGGGCGCGCACCTCGCTCGACACCAACTGGGATCCTGCGGAGCGGTGGGGGGACCGGCATCTGCGGGACGCGCTCGCGCACGCCAGCCTGCTGCTGCCCAACGAGACGGAGGCGATGCGCCTGGCCGGGGTCGCGTCGGTCGAGGAGGCCGTGCCGGTACTGGCTGGGCCGGGCCCGGCCGGGCCGGCCCTCGTGGTCAAGCTTGGCGCGCGGGGCGCGCTGTACCTGGACGGGGACCGCCGCTACCTGGCCGTGCCGCCGCCGGTGACGCCGGTCGACGCCACGGGCGCTGGCGACTGCTTCAACGCGGGTGTCATCGCCGGGCTGCTGGACGGGCTGGACCTGCCCGGCGCGGTGGCGCTCGGCTGTGCCGTGGGCGCCGCCTCCACCCAGGCGCCCGGGGGGACCGCGGGCTGCCCGGACCTGCCCACCGCGCAGGCCCTGGCCCGGCAGGTCACCCGCCGCGCCGCGGCGTAGCCGTTCCGCCTGGTGTCCGCTGCGCCGGCCGCCCGCGCTGCCGCTACCAGGGCGGGCGCACCGGCGGCAGCTGGCCGTCGCTCGGGTCGGACAGGACGCGCATCAGGTCAGCCCGCATGCGCTGCACGTGCGCGGCACCGACCACCGCCGCCCAGTCCGCCTCGAGTTCGGCGTAGATCTGCTCGACGCTGGCCAGCAATTCCTCGCCGCGGGCGGTCAGGGACAGCGGCCGTTGCCGTCCGTCCTGTGCGCCGGTCCCGCGGCGAATGTAGCCGCCGGTCACCATCGCATCCACCAGCTTCGACGCGGCCTGTTTGGTGGTCCCCATCAGGGTGGCCAGGTCCGTCACCGAGGTCGGCTGGTCACGGGCGGCCAGCAGCACGAACCCGAACGCCGGCCGGATATCGGCCCAGCCCCGGTCCCGGAGCCGGTCGTGCAGGCCGCCGATCAACTGGCGGTAGGCGATCGCGAACAGCCTGGCCAGGGGCGGCCCGCCGGCGGGGGCGGGGGCCGCTACTCCGCCCACGGCGGCGTGAAGGTGCTGCCGTCGGCGAGGCGGGCCTGGCCGCCGACCGGCAGGCAGCACAGCAGCCGGAGCGGCCCGCTGCCGTCGTTGGCCAGCTCGAACTCGGTGCCGGGCGGAACCACGATCGCGTCACCGGGCCGGGCCCGGCCAGCGTCGCCCGCGATCCGCACCGATGCGGTGCCCGCCAGCACGACGAACACCTCTTCCCTGGTCAGCGAGTGCGGGGTGGCCGGCGTGCCGGGGAGTACCTCCACCTTCCACACGGACGTGTCGGTGGCTCCCCGGGACGGTGTCGCCAGCGATGTGAAGCGGGTGCCGCCCAGGTCGTGGGTGGGCTCGGCGGGGGCGGTCAGGACGGGCATGGCATCTCCATATAGTCAACGCAGTTGAACATCTGCAGAATGCCACGCGACTCCTCAGATAGTCAACTGGGTTGAGCAACTGGCAAGGCTCGCCGGCCGTAGTGGCTGTGGATAAGCATGATCCGTTCGGTTCCTGGCCCCCCGGCGGGCCAACATCCGAACGGATCATGAAACGGCTCAGCGGCGGGGGGTTGGTGTTGGCGGCGGCAGGGGTGGTGCCGGAGGGCGAGTGGCGGGCGGTGGCGTCCTGGTGCCGCACGGGCCTGCGGCGGGGCAGGGCCAGCGCGGGGACGAGCGAGGCCGCGGTGAGGGCCAGCGCGACCCAGAACGTGGCGCCGAACGCGCTGGCCAGGGCCGGCAGCACGCGGTCCGGGTCGGCGGCGGCGAGCACGCTTGCCCCGGTGATGCTGCCGTGGAAGCCCGGCAGGCGCGCGCTGATCGCATGCTGCAGGGTGACCGCGAGCAGTGCGGTCCCGAGCGAGCCCGCGACGCGCTGGATGGTGCCGATCGCGGCGGTTGCGGCGGGAATGGCCGGCCGCTCGATGGCGCCGAACGCGGCCGCCATGGACGGCGTGATGGTCGCCCCCAGCCCGGCGCCGATGAGCAGCAGGGCGGCCGCCAGGTACCAGTACGGCGTGTCGGCCGCGATCTGGGTGTAGGCCGCCGTTCCGGCCAGGGCCAGCGCGATACCGCCGGCCACCACGGGGCGGGCGCCGATGCGGTCGGTCAGCGTGCCGGCCGGCACCATCGCCAGCGCGGCCCCGAGGCCCTGCGGGATGAGCAGCAGCCCGGTCTGCAGCGGCGTCCGGCCCCGGACGATCTCCAGGTACAGCGGAAGCAGCAGGGCCACGCCGAACAGCGCGATGCCCAGCATCAGGTTGGCCGCCGCGGCGGCGGCGAACCCGCGGCGCCGCAGCAACCGGAGGTCGAGCAGTGGCTTCGGGACGCGCAGCGCGTACCAGCAGAACGCCGCGACCATCGAGGCCCCGGCGGCCATCGCGATCACCGGCCGGGCGCCGCCGGCGCTCGCCCCGATCTCGGCCAGCCCGTAGAGGAAGACGGCGATACCGCCGGACAGCAGCACCAGGCCCGGCACGTCCAGCTTCGACGGCCGCCGCGGGGTGTCCGGCAGCAGCAGGATTGCCAGGGCCAGGGCGGCGGCACCGACCGGCAGGTTGACGAAGAAGATCCACCGCCAGCTTGCCTCGCTGACGATCGCCCCGCCGATCACCGGCCCGGCGACCGGCCCGAGCAGCAACGGCACGCCGACGATGCTCATCACCCGGCCCATCCGCTGCGGCCCCGCGGCCCTGGCGAGGATCGCCTGGCCCACCGGCATGATCATTCCGCCGCCCGCGCCCTGCAGCACCCGGAAGCCGATCAGCCCGGCCACCGAAGTGGACAGCCCGCAGCCCAGCGAGCCGGCCATGAACACGGCCAGCGAGACGATCCAGACCCGCCGCGCGCCGAACCGCTCGGCCGCCCACCCGGAGGCGGGGATCACGCTGGCGAACGCCAGCAGGTAGATCGTGGGCACCCACTGGATGGTCGTGATCGAGGTGCGGAAGTCCCGGCCCAGGGTGGGCAGGGCCACATTGACGATCGTCGCGTCGAGGATCGTCATGATCGCGCCGAGCACGACGACCGCCGCGAGGGTGAGGATCTCGCGGGTCAGCAGCGTCTGCCCGTCCGCCGTGGTGCCGTGACCGTTCATCGGACCGCTCCCATCGCCGGTGCCGGTAGCGTCAGCTAAACCTTAGATATCTAATGGTTAGGTGTCAAACTTTATGCGGAGTGGACGGTGGGGCGGAGTGGACGGTGGGGCGGAGTGGACGGTGGGGCGGTGGGGCCGGCGGGGTGGGCGGCACGGCGGAGTGGGCACGGCGGGATGGTGGGCACGGCGGGATGGTGGGCACGGCGGGATGGCCGGGGTTGCCAGGGTGGTGGACGTGCCGGGCCGGGTCAGGCCGGCCGGCCGGGGCGGCGGGTGCCGGTCATCCGGGCGAAGGCGACCACGTTGTCCAGGTAGCTCCCCGCGGCCGCGTCGAACGGGCCGCCGCAGGTGATCAGCCGCAGTTGCGGCCCGGCGGTGGGACCGTAGACCAGGCGGGTGGGGAAGGCATCCTTGGCGAACGTGGCGATCCGGTAGACGCGGAACACCGCGACCTGATGGTCGGCCCGGGTGACCCGGACCGTGTCACCCGGCCGCAGGTCACCGAGCCGGAAGAAGACGGCCGGCCCGGTGGCCGCGGTGTCCACGTGCCCGAACAGCGCGGCCGGCCCTGGCTGGCCCGGGGTGGGGCCCGCGTCGAACCAGCTCACCAGGGATGGCTCCGACAGCGGCGGCACCGCCACCGTGCCGTCCGGGTTCTCGCCGAGCGGGATGATCCGGGCGCGGACCCCGATGGCGCCGACGGTGACCTGCACCGGCCTGGAGTAGCCGAGCGGCCGGAGCGGCTGGCCGGGACGGTGCGCGGCCGGGGCGGCCGGGCTCCCCGGGGCCGGCGCGGGCGGCGCCGGCGCCGGGGAGCCACGGTCCTGCCAGCCCGCTGCGCCGGCGGCTGCCCCGGCTGCCAGCAGGCAGGCCGCCACGGCCACGACGGGCCCGGTCCGGCCGCGCATCGCCGCCGCTCACCACCCGGGCGAGCCGTCGCGCCGGCGCCGGACCGCGCCGTAGCCGAGCGTTCCGCCCGCCGCGATGGCCGCCAGGCCGCCGCCGATCAGCGGCATGTCCACGCCGCCCTGCGCGCCCCCGCCGGTGGCGGCCCCGCCACTTGGCATGGGGAAGGTCGGTGTCGCGCTGGCCGACGGCGAACTGGCCGGGCGGGTCGCTGTCGGTGTCGGTGTGGCTGTCGGTGTCGGCGTCGGTGTCGCTGTGCGCGTCGGCGTCGGCGTCGGTGTCGCTGTGCGCGTCGGCGTCGGCGTCGGCGTCGCTGTCGGGGCGGGGCCGGTCGGTGTCGGTGTCGCGCTGGTCGGCGTCGGTGTTGGTGCCGGGCCCGCCGACTGGCTGTTGACGTAGGTACAGGTGACGTCCTGGCCGATGGCGGCGGTGAACTCGTGCCCGGCCAGCGGGACGGGCGTCCCGTTCTCCGCGCAGGACAGGCTGGTCAGGTCGTAGCCGGCCGGGCCGCTCTCGCTCAGCGTGTAGGGCACGCCCGGCGGGATCTCGGCATGGGTCACCGCGTGGCTGCCGGTGGCGCCCGACAGTTCCGGCGCCGCCGGCACCGCGTGCTCGTCCGGCCGGGCGGTGAGGGTCCAGTCGCCGGGCACCGCGCTCCCGCCATGGTCGTTGCGTACCTCCTTGACCAGCGTCAGGTGGGCCGGCTGCGGATCGTTGACCGCGGTGCAGGTCACGTGCTCACCCCGTGGCACGTGCACGATGCCGTTGACGCCGCTGAAGTCCTCCAGCCCCGTTCTGCCACCATCGGCCTGCACGCAGGTCCAGGAACCGGTGGCACCGTCGGCCAGGGTGGTGCCGGGCTCGACCGCCTGCCGGTAGCCCGGCACGCTGGTCTCGGCCAGCACATAAGACATCCCCGCGGTGATGGCGCCGGTCACGCCCGTGGTGCCGTGGATGACCGGCGGCTCGCCGGTCCCGGCCGCCTTGGCGGTCAGGGTCCATGAGGACACCGGGGCGGTGGCCGCGCCCGGGTAGGGGTTGCTGATGTCCTTGACCAGGGTCAGCTGGGTGCCGCAGGTCACCGTGTTGGTGACGTGGAAGGTGTTCCGGCCGGGTGAGAGGTGCTGGGGGCCGAGGTCGCCGGAGGCCTGTCCGGTGCAGCCGGGCGGCAGCGTGATGTGGTCCTCGCCGATGCTGACCTGGTCGCCGGCGAGGTAGCCGCCGTACTCCTCGCCCCAGACCGGCCTGGTGGCCGCCGGGTGGACCGGGTCCAGGGTGAGGCCCGCCTGGAAGTCGGCGTCCTGTTCCCCGTCTGGCACGGTCACCCCGTCGATGTCCCAGCTCTTGGTCACCACCACCGAGGCGATGTCCGGCTCGGCCGCAGGCTCCTGGTTGAACACCTCGCAGGTGACGATCTGGCTGGCGTGCGCCTCCACGGTGAAGCCGGGTGCGTCCGCGGCGTCCGTTACCGGCACCGCGCCGCCACCCGACTTGCGGCAACTCGCATTCTTTCCGGACTGCTTGATGAGCTGGTAGCCGTGCTGCTGGCTCTCGGTGATGGTGACCGGCTGGGATCCGCTGGTGGTGGTCGCGAAGCTGGCCGCCCCGTTGGCGTCGGTCGTCGCGCTGCCCGGCCGGACGCTGTCCGGCGCCGCGGTGAAGTGCCAGCCCGGTGCCGGGATCGCCGCGCCGAGGTCGCCGGGCGCGGCCGCCGGCACGACCTGCTTGATGACGTTCACGCTGCCCTCGCAGTTCTTCCGGGCCAGGTCGTTCAGCAGCGCGCCGAGTTCGGCGAAGCCGGTGGTGAAGTAGTCGGTGCCCGCCTTCGGGCCGGAGATGGCCGCCAGGTTCGCGGCCGAGGCACCGCCGCTGCCGATGCCCACCGACAGGACCGTCGTGCCCTTGCCCTTGATCGCGTTGGCGGAGAAGATCCCGTTCTCGACCTCGATGAACCGGGTGGACGATCCCGGCCCCTGCGAGGCCGGCCCGTACACCGTCGGGTTCCCGTCGGTCAGCACCACGGCGACGTCGTAGTGGGCCGGGTCGGCGGCGATCTGCCACATGCCCTGGTCCCAGTTGGTCGTGTTCAACGTCTTCTGCACGGTCAACTCGGCGATCTTGGCGGTCACCCGGGCGGCCGACTCCTGGGTGGAGACCGGGGTGAGGCCGAGGCTGCTGTTGTTGCCGTCGTTGGCCGGGGCGCGCGCGGCGAAGGTGTAGACGCCGATGCTGGAGGGGGTCCCGGTCAGGGCGTTGACGAAGGTCGTGCCCGCCTGCTTGAGCTGGCCGATATTGTTGCCGATCGAGCCGGACAGGTCGAAGAGCAGGGCAACTTTCAGCCCGCACCGGCCGGGCAGCGAGGGATTATCCCGGGAGGCCGCCCAGGCGCTTCCCCGTGCCGTGCCGCTTTTCGAGTTATCGGTGACCGGTGCCGGAACCGGCATGTTCTTGTCCACGTTTCCGACGAAAATCCGGGAGTAATCGGCCGGTTTGATGGAGCCGCCGCCGCCGGTGTCGAGGCTGGGGCTGCGGAACCAGCCCGGGGGCGCCGCCGCCTGGACGACCCAGTAGCCGGCCTGGCGGGCACCGGTGCCGCCCGCGCGGGCAGGGACGTCCACGCTGCACTTGCCATCGCCGCCGGTCACGCAGCTGGCTGTTGGAACAGCGCCGCTACCAGGGGGTGTTCCCGCCTGACCGGCGTAGAAGTCGAACCGGGCGCCCGCCAGCCCGGCGACCGAGGTGCCACTGCTGCGGTCCCCGCCCGCGGTCACGGTGAGCACCGGGTCATGCCCGGTTCCCGCCGTGGCGGGCCCGGCGCCCAGGACCGCCGCCGCCACCATGATGATCCCTGCCACCGACAGCGCCAGGCCCGCGCAGCCCTGCCCGAATTGCTTCTTCACCAGCAGGCCCCCGCCCCTAGTGGTGATCTTTCCTAGGTTATACCGCACTCGGGAAGGAACGGCTCGCTTAACGGGGTGCTAGGGCTCGCGGGAATGCGGTAATTCAGGAGAAAGCGCGTCTCACGGATTATCGTCCCTAAATATCAGGATAAAGCGTGGTGATACGCCGGATCCGGTGGCCCGCCCGGGTGGTCAGTCCGGCCAGGGACCGGCCGGCCCTCGCTCGCCCGCCACGTTGGCGGCCAGCCGGCCGAGCACCGTCGCCAGGGCGTCGAGTTCGGCGTCGGTGACTCCGTCGCGGAGCCCGCGGTCGAAGGCCGTTGCCGCGTCCCGCAGCCGGAGGAAGGCGGCCTCGCCGGCCGGGGTCATCGTGACGATGTGGACCCGCCGGTTGGCCGGATCCCGCGTGCGGGTGATCAGGCCCCGGGTGTCCATGGCGTTGAGGTGGTGGGTCAGCGTGGCCTCGCGGACGCCCACCGCCTCGGCCAGTTCGCGCTGGCTGGCCGCCTGACCGGTCTTCAGGTTGAGCAGGACCAGCCACACCGGGAGGGAACCGCCCGCCGCGGCGAGCGCGTCGTCGAAGGCCCGGCTGACCGTCCGGGCCGCCCGGGCCAGGTCCAGGCCGATGGGAGTTCGCGCTGGCCGCATGCCATCACGATAATCCGTTGACGTCTAACTGTTCGACAGTATGGGCCAAGGGCGCGTGGCCCCGGGCAGCGGGGCGGCGCCCGGCCGGCCGGGTCAGATGGCGGCGGCCAGGCAGGCTGCCGCCGCAGCCGCCGCATCCGGGCCGCTGGCGGGCGGGAACGCGCCCGCCGCCCGGCCGCGCGGGGGCTGCCAGGGGCGGCCGGGCGCGCGGTAGTCCCAGCCGCTGTCCCGCCACGTGTCCGCGTCCAGGGCGTGCCGCGCGTCCACGATGGTCCGCCGGGCTACCGTGTTCGCCAGCATCCCGGGATCGGCGGCGGCGAACTCCGGCCAGTCGGTGAGCAGGAGCAGCACGTCGGCGCCGCGGGCCGCGCCGAGGACCGAGCCGGCGTAGTCCAGGTCCGGGTGCACCCGCCTGGCCCGGCCCATGGCCGCGGGGTCGAACACGGCCACCCGCGCGCCCAGGGCCCGGACCCGTGCCGCGACCTCCAGGGCGGGCGAGTCCCTGATGTCGTCGGAGCCCGGCTTGAACGCCACGCCGAGCACGCCCACCCGGCGGCCGTGCAGCCGGCCGCCGGCGGCCTGGGTGGCCAGGTCCACCACCCGGGCACGGCGCCGCTGGTTGATGGCGTCCATCTCGTGCAGGAACGACAGTGCCGGGCCCGTGCCCAGTTCCGCGGCCCGGGCGGCCAGTGCCCTGATGTCCTTGGGCAGGCAGCCGCCGCCGAAACCCAGCCCCGGGCGCAGCCCGGTCCCCCCGATCCGCGGATCACGGCCGAGCGCGTCCGCGAGGGCGAGCACGTCCGCCCCGGTCACCTCGCAGACTTCCGCCATCGCGTTGATGAAAGAGATCTTGGTGGCGAGGAACGCATTCGCGGCCGCCTTGACCAGCTCGGCGGTGGCGGGGTCGGTGACCAGGAACGGGACGCCCGCGGCGAGCGGTTCGGCGTAGACCTCGCGGAGCGTGGCCTCCGCCCGGTGCGACCAGACGCCGGCCACGATCCGGTCCGGCCGCAGCGTGTCGGCCACGGCGTGGCCCTCGCGCAGGAACTCGGGGTTCCAGGCCAGTTCGGCCCGCAGGCCCGCGGGCGCGGCCGCGGCCAGCCGCTCGCCCAGGCTCGCCGCGGTTCCCGGCGGCACCGTCGACTTGCCCACCACCAGGCACGGCCGGGCGAGCAGCGGGGCGAGCCCGGCGAGGCAGGCCCGCAGCTGTGTCAGGTCCGCCCCGGGCGAGCCTGCCCGCTGGGGCGTCCCCACGCAGACGAAATGCACGTCGCCGAACTGGGCAGCGGCCCGGTAGGACGTGGTGAACGAGAGCCGCCCCCGTGCCAGGCCCGCGCGCAGCAGTGGCTCCAGGCCCGGTTCCCAGAACGGCAGCGTTCCGGCCGCCAGCGCGGCGATCCGGGCCGGATCGGTGTCCACGCCGAGCACCTCGAAGCCCAGCGAGGCCAGGCACACGGCCTGCGTGGTGCCCAGGTACCCGGTGCCGAACACGGTCAGCCGCGGCCGCGTGCTCATGGCTCCTGCCTCGCGCCCAGCGGGCCCGCCGGCGTCTGGGTGTCCGGCGGCGGAGCCACCCGGGGCTGTGGGCCCGGGCCGGCCAGGCACTCCCGTATTGCCATGAAAAGCAGATAGGGCAGCAGGCCGGTACTTCGGCGCAGCACCCAGGCGGTGCCCTTGGTCGCCATCCAGGCGGCGGTGTCGAGACGGGTCGGCGGCGGGCTGGCCGGCTCGGCGCCGGGACGCGGCCCGAGGGGATGGCCCCGGGCGGCGAGCTGGTCGTGGAAGCGGCCGGCCAGGTACCGGTGGCCGCGCTCGCTCGGGTGCAGCCGGTCGGCGCTCCACATCCGCCGGTCGCTGGCGGCCACGTCCGCCGCCGCGTCGAGGTGGACCGTGCCGAACCGCGCCGCCACCTGATCCATGGCCGCGTTGACCTGCTGCAGCCGCCAGGCCAGCGGGCGGGCCAGCGCCGGGGGCAGGCCCAGCATCGCGCCGGGATCGGGCAGCCGCATGGTGAGCACCACCGCGCCCGTGGCGCTCAGCGAGCCCACCACGTGCGCCAGCGCGGCCTGGCTGCGCGCGGCGTCGAAACCGGCCCGGAGCGTGTCGTTGCTGCCGGCGATGACGCTGGCCACGTCGGGGCGCAGCTCGAGCGCCCGGGGGAGTTGCGCGCGCTCCACGTCCGCCGTCCGGGCCCCGGCGGTGGCCAGGTTCACCAGCCGCCCGGCGGGCAGGCTCTGCGCCAGGTACGCGGGCCAGCCGTGCCACCCGCCGTCCGGCGCGGGGTCGCCCACGCCCAGCGTCATCGAGTCACCGAGTGCCGCGAACGTCGTCATCGTGCCGCCTTCCAGCGCTGAGGGCCGAGGACTTCGGTGTAGTGGCCGATCAGTTCGTCGCCGAGCGCGGCCCAGGTGCGGGCCAGCACCCGCCGCCGCGCCGCCCGGCCCATCGCGGCCCGCGTCCCGGGGTCGTGCACCAGCCGGGCCACCGCCTCCGCCAGCGGCCCCGGCTCACCGGGCGGGACCAGCAGGCCGGTGATCCCGTGGCTGACGATGTCCAGCGGGCCGCCCACCGCGGGGGCGACGGCGGGCAGCCCGCTGGCCGCCGCCTCCTGCAGGGTCTGCCCGAACGTCTCCCGCGTCCCGGCGTGCACGAAGAGGTCCAGGCTGGCGTAGACCTCGGCGAGCGCGGTGCCGTAGCGGGGGCCGAGGAACACCGCGCCCGGCAGCGCCCGGCGCAGGGCGGCCTCGGCCGGGCCGCCGCCCACGATGACCAGCCGGCTGCCGGGCAGCGCCGCCACCGGGCCGAGGAGGTCCACGCGCTTCTCCGGGGCCAGCCGGCCGACGTAGCCCACCAGCGCCTCCCCGCCGGGGGCCAGCTCGTGCCGCAGCCGCTGGCTGCGCCTGGCCGGGTCGAACAGGCCGGTGTCCACGCCGCGGCCCCATATCCAGACCCGCCGGACGCCGTGCTCGCGCAGGCTGCTCGCGCTCGCCGCGGACGGGGCGAGCGTGCGGTCGGCGGCGTTGTGGATCCGGCGCAGCCAGCGCCACGCCGCCGCCTCGCCCAGCCGCCCGGCCCCGTACACCCGGGCGTAGCCGGGCATGTCCGTCTGGTAGACGGCGACCGTGGGCAGCCGGTGCCGCGCGGCGCCCAGGATGAACGGGCTGGCCAGGTGGACAAGGTCGGTGCGGTGACCGGCCACCGCGGCACGCAGCCCCCGGCCCGGCGCGGCTACCCGCAGGCCGCGGTAGCGGGGCACGGGCAGGGAGGGGAGCCGCACCACCGGGCACGGGCACGGGCCGTCCGCGGGGTGCGCGCCGGGCGCGGGCGCGATCACCAGCGGGTGATGGCCGCGCGCCGTCAGGTGCTCCGCGACCCGGAGCGCGCAGTTCGCCACCCCGTTCACGTCGGGCGGGAAGGACTCGGTGACGATCGCGACCCTCACGATCACCAAGGTGAACCATGAGGTATCGCGTCAGGAGGTAACGCCCGTTATGCGTTGAAGAACACTGGGTGACATCTGCGCGCCGCGGTCCCCGGCGGCCGCGCGCCGACCGCCCCCGCGTTCCCGCCCGGGCCGGTGGACAGGCGATCCGTTCGGTTCCTGGCCCGCCCCGGGGCCACGATCCGAACGGATCTGTCATGGAACGGCGTCGGCGGCGAGAGCGGCGACGACCGGCTCCGGGATGTACCTGGGGTACACCAGCAGCGCCCGGGCGACCTGGCGGATCCGCGGCCGCAGCGGGACCAGTACCTGCTCGCTGTGGCGCCAGGCCGCGACCTCGTCGGCGCCGAAGCGCGGGCCGATGGCCGCGCGGAAGCGCCTGGCGTCCCCGCCGTCGCCGTGCCAGGCCGGCAGCCATTCGCGCAGCCGGTCGTCGTCGTCCAGCAGGGTCCAGGACGCCAGCCGCTCGGCGATCTGCCCGGCGGCGTCGACGACGAAGGACAGGTCCCCGGCTCCCCGGATGCCGTGGACCCGGCCCTCGCCGCCGGTGCCGGGCCGGATGCTGGCCGAACTGAACCGCGCTCCCACGGCCAGCGCGGCCACCGCGTGGCCCGCCTCGTGCCAGGCCGTGCGCACCGTCGCCCGCCGGGCCTGCGCGTAGTTGGCGTACCCGCCGTCGTAGCGCTGCCTGATCCAGATCTCGTGCACGATCGACTCGTCGTCGTACCGGGCGAGCCTGCCCAGCTGGGCCCGGATCCCGGCCAGCGCCCGCTGCTGCGCAGGTGTCATGGCCGGGCCTTCCGCTTGACGTACCCGTAAGGGTAGGGGGCCCGCTCGCCTGGCGAGCGCCGGCGCCGGCCAGGGCGCAGCCGACGGTGCCGGGCGGCCCCTTACCAGCGGGGTGGACGCGGGCAGCCCGGTGAGCTAATGTCACTTACATTGTTAGTGTCACTTACATCGCCTGAGCCGGGCGGTGCGGGCGGCAGGGATGCGGCAGGGAAGGCGGGCAGCCGGATGAGCCGGGAGACACCGACCGACGCGGCGGGGGCGGCAGGGGCGACAGCGGCGGGAGCAACAGCGGCCGGGACAGCCAGGACCGTGGTGTGGACGGAGGCCGAGGTGCCGGATCAGTCCGGCCGCACGGCGGTGATCACGGGGGCCAACACCGGGATCGGCTTCGAGGCGGCGCGGGTGCTCGCCGCGCGGGGCGCGCACGTGGTCCTCGCCTGCCGGGACACCGGCCGTGCCGGGGCGGCGGCGGACCGGATCACCGCGGCGGCGCCCGGTGCCGATATCGGGATCGCCCGGCTCGACCTCGCATCGCTGGCCTCGGTCCGCGACGCGGCCGGGGAGCTGCGGTCCAGGCTGGGCCGGATCGACCTGCTGATCAACAACGCCGGGGTGATGATGCCGCCGTACACGCTCACCGCCGACGGCTTCGAGCTGCAGTTCGGCGTCAACCACCTCGGCCATTTCGCGCTGACCGGGCTGCTGCTGGACCGGCTGGCGCGGGTGCCCGGGGCGCGGGTGGTGACGGTCAGCAGCAACAACCACCGGACCGGGCAGGTCAACTTCGCCGACCTCCAGTCGCGGCGCCGGTACCGCCGGATGGCGGGATACGGCCAGTCCAAGCTCGCCAACCTGATGTTCACCTACGAACTGCAGCGCCGCCTGGCCGCGGCCGGCGCGCCGGCGATCGCGGTCGCTGCCCACCCGGGCCTGACGAGGACCGAGCTGCCGCGGTACCTTTCCCGGGTGGCCACCGCCTGCTTCGTCCTGGTCGAGCGCCCGTTCGCGCAGCGGGCCGCGATCGGCGCGCTGGGCACGCTGCGAGCCGCCACGGACCCGGCCGCGCACGGCGGCGACTACTACGGGCCCGTCCGGTGGCACGGGGAGCGGGGCCACCCGGAGCGGATCAGCTCCAGCGAACGGTCTCACGATGAAGGCGATCAGCGGCGCCTGTGGCAGGAATCCGAACGGCTCACGGGTGTCAGCTACGGAATCTGACGGCACCCGGCGCGGCTACCACCATGGCGACCTCAAGGCCGCACTGGTCGACACCGCCATCGAGCTGATCGGCGAGCGGGGTGTCCGCGGCTTCTCGCTGGCCGAGGCCAGCCGCCGCCTCGGGGTTACGGTGGCCGCCCCCTACCGGCACTTCGCCGACCGCGACGACCTGCTCGCCGCGGTCGGCGTCCGTGCGCTGCACGCCTTTGCCGCCGCCCTCGCCGCCGAGGGGCGCGAGGCCGACCCGCCCGCGCAGCGGCTGACGGCGATGGCGCGCGCCTATGTCAGGTTCGCCGCCGGGCAGCGGCCGCTGTTCGACACGCTGTTCGTCGCGGGCATCGACAAGAGCCGCTACCCCGAGTTCCGCCAGGGCTTCCATGCCCTGGAGGACTCGTTCCGCTCCTGCGCGCTGGAGATCTGCGACCACGACGCCGGGGCGGCCGAGGCGCTCATGGACGCCGTGGAGGCCACCGCGCACGGACATGCCATGCTGCTGCTTGACGGGTCCTTCGAGGGCGCCGCGGATCCCGTCGGCCGGGCCGCGGACCAGGCGGCGGCCGCCACCAGCGCGCTGATCCAGGGCCGCGGCGCGCTGCGGCCGCCCTGACCGAGCCCGCGCCGGCCCGCGAGGCCCCGGCCGCGCCCTACCGGCCCGCGAGGCCGCGCCAGAGCAGGACGCCCCCGGTGCGCAGCGGCGGCCGGCCCACCAGTTGCCGCACGAACCCGGTCAGGGCGGCGCTCGCGCCGGGGCCGGCCACGATGGCGTGTGCGCCCCAGTACGACATGTCGCGCCAGAAGCTGGCCCGCAGCGCCGGCGTGACGGCCGGCGGGGCCGCGCCCTGCTCGATGTGAATCAGCGTCGCGGCCACGGCCGTGGGCCCGGGCCCGTCCATGTAGGCCTGCCCCCCGGGGGCCGGCCCGATGAAGTAACCGCCGGGCATCCGGAACGCCATGTGCGCCGCGCTCTGCCACCCGAGGGGCACGGTTTGCGAGCCGGTGGGGTACGGCAGGACCAGGACCGTCGAGCCCGCCGGGAGCCACCGGCCGGCCGCGCGGAAGAACGGCGGGACCGGGGCGGCGGCGGTGGCGGCGTAGGGCCTGGGCGCCAGTGGCACGAGGCAGGCGGCGGCGGCCAGCACGGTGAGGACACCGGCGGCCGCGCGCCCGTTGCCCAGCAGCCAGTCGGCACCCATGGCCAGCAGGCCGGCCGCGGCCAGCGCCACCACCAGGGCGAACCGGTCCGGCAGCGCGGACCCGAACACCGGCCAGTGCTCCACCGCGCCCCAGGGCAGGCGCACGGACGTCTGCCGCCCGTTCACCAGCAGCGTGCCGCCGAGCGAGAACAGCGCGAACAGGGCCCCGGTCAGCAGCAGCAGCCTGGCCCGCAGGTCGCCGATCCGGGCGACGCCGACGACCGCGGCGGCGAGCAGCAGCGGGATGCCGAGGTAGGCCAGGTACTCCGGGGGACCGCCGCCGTAGGACGCGGCGAAGGCCGAACTCCCCGGGGTGGTGACCCACAGCAGGTGCGAGGGCACGTAGAAGCCGCGCAGGTCCGCCTGGAAGAACGACAGCGTGAAAGGGGTGCCGTGCTGGTGCAGCGGGCCCCAGAACTGAAGCCACAGTGGCGCCGCGCAGACCAGCAGGAACGCGGCCAGCGCCGCCACGCACCCGCGGGCGATCCGGCTCAGCGCCGCGGCCGTGACCAGCCGCGGCGCGGTGACCAGCACCACGACGGCGGCGACCACGGCGGCCAGGCCCGTCTGGAACAGGATCTCCTCGGAGGTGAACAGCTGTGCCGCGGCCAGCAGCCCCAGGGCCACGCCCCCGGTCAGCGGCCGGCGCCGGCCCGTCGCGAGGTCATGGGCGAGCAGCAGCATGATCGGCATCAGCCCGGTCAGGACGAGGTTGATGTGCCCCAGCCCGGATGCGAGCACGGCGGGGGAGAAGCCGAACATGATGGCCCCCAGCCCCGCCGCCGCGTCGTGCTCGCAGAACCGCCGCAGCAGCGGGAACGCACAGACCGGGCCGGCCGCGAGGCCGAGGATGAACAGCACGTTGTAGGCGGCCAGCGGGCCGGCCAGGAGGGTGACCGGGGTCATGATCAGCGCCGGGAGCAGCAGGGAGGTGTTCCACATCGCGTTGATCCCGGCGGGGGCGTTCATCGTGGTGAACAGAAACGGGTCGTGCCCGTGCAGCACCGACACCGGGTCGTGCTCCAGGTACCACGCGAACAGCCGGACGTCGTCCGGGTTCCCGGCCACCATGCGATTGCCGAGATCGCCCAGCAGGCGCCAGCTCAGGTACAGCGACAGGCCAAGCGAAATGAGCGCCAGCACAAGGTAGGGCCGTATTTCCCGGTACCCGGGGCGCCGCGGCGCGGTCGGCCCGGAATCCACCGGCGCCGGGCAGGTTTGCGCGTCGGGCACGCCCTCATGATGCCACAGCGGCATGCGCCGTCAGGGCTGGCCGATCCGCGCGGTCCCGGCCACGATAAGGGTGGCGATGGACGTGCCGGGCAACTGGAGAATCTGCAGGTCGTATGCGCCAGCGGTCAGCGCGGGCACGGACAGCACGGCCGTGCCGGGGGCGCGCACCGGGCTGCCTTCGAAGACGGCCCGGGCCGGTGTCACCGTGTACATCCCCGGGGTGCTCCCGGCCCGCGCGACGGCGGGGTCCTTGCCCGGGGAGATCAGCAGCGTCAGTGACGTCGGCCGGTGGCCCGCGACCGCGAACAGCGAGTTCGTGAAGCGGATGGTGAAAGCCCGGCCGGCGGGCGCGTAATAACAGCGCCGCTGGAAGTATGCCTGCCCGGGCCTGGTGGCAACCGTGAGGACCGCCGCGGGCGGGCCGGCGGCCGCGGCACACCGGGGGGCGGCCGAGGGCGGGGACTGGGCGGCCACCGGATGGGAGGCCGCCCGCTCCGCCGGGCGGCCGGCCTGCTGCGCCCCGCAGGCGGCCGTGACCGCCGCCAGCCAGGCCAGCGATATCGCCAGGGCCGGGACACTTCTCCGCCTCATCCGCCCTCCTGCCCGAGCCTGCGATGGTTGCTCGTTACATCGCTCGATTGCGCCCGTTGATTTGTGCTGATGACCGGGCCGGCATTAATCCGAGCTTTGCCAGCAGGCCGTGCCGGCGAAGCCCTTGTTGCTGCAGCCGAACTCGGCGATGGCCGGCTGCCCCATGAACACATCCCAGTTCCAGTAGTCGCCGTTGGCCACGGCGTGCTTGACTGAGCACTGGGCGTAATTCGTGCCGGTCACCTGGCAGCTCTGGAGGAGAGCACCACTTGAGTTGAATTCCTGCAGCAGCACTTCCATGGGCTCGCTGTGCACGCTGCCGCAGGAGTTCGCGGCCGCGATGCTGTGGGTGTACGGGCTGGTATGGATGATGACGGTGTCCGCGGCCAGGCAGTCTTTGGGGATCGTGTCGGCACCCGGCCATTTCCAGGCACCCCAGGTATTGGCGGTCGCGGAGCCCGCTCCGGACAAGGTGCAAAATGCGGTCAGGAACGCCACCGCGAGGGTGCGCAATAGTGCGCTTTGCATGAAGATATCCCCATCATGCTCCGGCGCCCTGCCCTGCCAAAGCCAGCGGAGAAGGCGCCCGGCTTCCAGCCCCGATTGAACCGGAGTTTCGCATGAATGGCGGACTGGTGTCAAGGGCGCCGCGCACGGCTATTTGTGGCTTTGCGCGCACGCCGGCGTGTGATCTTGTGACCACTGGCCAGGCCATTTACTTGTGCTGCGGGGCGCGCGGCCGCATCACCGTCAGGATCACCGCCAGGGCGAGCACGTCGAGGAGGGCCGCGAGGGTGAAGGCGCTCGCCATGCCGTGCACCACGACGTCCCTGGCCGCGGTCCCGGCCGGCGCCACGGCGCTGTACGCGGTGACCAGGATGGCCAGCCCGAGCGACCCGCCGACCTGCTGCATGACGTTCACCATGCTGGACGCGGCGCCCGAGTCCCCCGGCCGCACCCCGGCAAGCGAGGCCATGGTGAGCGGCACGAACACGATGCCCATGCCGGCGCCGATCAGCACCATGGGGCCGAGGATGCCGGCCAGGTAGCCGGTGCCCGGGCTGATCCGGGACAGCCAGGACATCCCGGCCACCACCGGCAGCATGCCCGTCACCATGAGTGCCCACGGGCTGAACCGGCTCACCAGGCGGGGCGACAGCCGGGACACGGCCAGCAGCGCGACCGTCATCGGCAGGAAGGAGATCCCCGCCCGGAGCGGGCTGAAGCCCAGGATGTCCTGGACGAACTGGGTCAGGAAGAAGAACATCCCGAACATGCCGGCCACCACGAGCAGGCGGGTCAGGTAGGAGCCCGCGCGGCTCCGGTCGGCGAACAGCCGCAGCGGGGTGATGGGCTGGCGCGCCCGGGACTCACGGAACAGGAACAGCGCGAGCAGGGCGGCGGCGGCGGCGAACGCGCCCAGCGCCACGTGGTCGCCCCAGCCGTCCGCGGCGGCGCGGATGATGGCATACACCAGGCAGATCATCCCCGCGGTGGAGGCCAGCGCGCCCGTCACGTCGAAGTGCCCGGGCTGGCGGGCGGTCTCGGGCAGGAACACCGGGGCGGCGAGGGCGACCAGGATCCCGATCGGCACGTTGATGAACAGCACCCAGCGCCAGGAGACCCATTCGGTGATCACGCCGCCGAGCACCAGGCCCAGGGACCCGCCGCCCATGACCACCGCGGTGTAGATGCCCAGCGCGCGGGCGCGCTCGCGGCCCTCGGCGAAGCTGGCGGTGATCATGGCCAGCACGGCCGGAGAGGCGATCGCCCCGCCGACGCCCTGCATCGCCCGGGCGGCAAGCAGCCAGCCCGCCGACTGCGCCAGGCCGCCGGCCAGCGAGGCGGCGGTGAACAAGGCGATGCCCGCGCCGAATACCCGGCGGCGGCCGAGGATGTCCCCGGCCCGGCCGCCGAGCAGCAGCAGGCCGCCGAACGTCAGCGTGTAGGCGCTCAGCACCCAGGACAGGCTGGTCGCGGAGAAGTGCAGCCCGCGGGCGATGTCCGGCAGGGCGATGTTCACCACGGTCATATCCAGGATGATCATGAGCTGGGCGCCCAGGACGATGGCCAGGGCGAGGCCCCTGCGGTCGCGGAGTGCGGCCCGGCGGCCGGAGCGTTCCGTGGTTCGTTGCATGACCGACGAGGTCGACATGGGTTCCTTCCAGGGACGAGCCGGGATGTGACCAGCCAGCGGGAATGCGGGCCGGCCGGCCTGGCGTTGGCTACCATGTAAGTGGAGTCCGCCTCCGGTAACTATACGGAGGCCCCCTCCGTTTAGCAAATGAGATTTGTGCAGAACGAAGCGGGCGGGCGCGGTGCCCGGCCCGCTGGGTAAGGTGACGGCTGATGAGCGCGACAGGCACGCCGGCCCGCCCCATGCGGGCCGACGCCCAGCGCAACTACGCCAGGCTGCTGGCGGCGGCGAGTGCCGCCTTCATCGAGCACGGCGCCGACGACGTGTCGCTGGAGGAGATCGCCCGGCGGGCCGGCGTCGGGATCGGCACGCTGTACCGTCACTTCCCCACCCGGCAGGCGCTGCTGGAGGCCGTCTACCGCGACCAGGTCGACCTGCTCAGCGCCCGGGCGGAGGAACTGCTCCAGGCGGAATCGCCGGGGGACGCGCTCGCGGACTGGCTGCGGGCGCTGGTCCGGTTCATGAGCACCAAGCGCAGCCTGACCACGGCGATGCTGGCCAGCGGGACGGACTCGGAGCTGCTGTCCGCCTGTGGCCAGGTGATCCATGGCGCGGCGCAGGCCCTGCTGGCCCGCGCGCAGCAGGCCGGGGCGGTGCGGCCGGACGCCGATGTCAAAGACCTGGTCAGGCTCGTCCATGCGGTCAACATCGCCACCGAGCGGGCGCCCGCCGACCCGGGCCAGGCGGACCGGATGCTGGCGCTGATCCTGGACGGCCTGCGCCCCCCGCCCGCCGCGCAGTAGCGGGCGAAGCGCGGCGCGCGCCCGCATACTGGAGGGGTGGTTCCCGACCGGAACAGCCCGCTGCCGCTGTGGGCGCAGGTGCTCGGCGACCTGCGGGCCCGGCTCGCCCAGGGTGAGTTCACCCGCCGCTTCCCCGGGGACGAGGAGCTGCGGCAGGCCTACGGCGTCAGCCGCCACACCGTGCGGGAGGCGGTGCGCAGGCTGCAGGCCGAGGGCGTCATCGAGCGCGGCCGCGGCCGGGGCACGTTCGTCACCGGCGCGCTGATCGAGCAGCCTCTCGGCGCGCTGTACAGCCTGTTCCGCTCGGTCGAGGCCCAGGGCTTCGTGCAGCGCAGCGTCGTCCGGCATCTCGAGGAGCGGCGCGACCCCGAGGCGGCCAAGGTGCTCGGGCGGCCGCCGGACGAGCCGCTCGTCTACCTGGAGCGGCTGCGCCTGGCCGACGACCAGCCGATCGTGCTCGACTGCTCGTGGCTCCCCGCGGCGCTCGCCGGGCCGCTGCTGGGCGTCGACTTCACCCGGACGGCGCTGTATCACGAGCTGCAGGCCAGGTGCGGGCTGCGGCCGGACGCCGGCTGGGAGCGGCTGCGCCCGGTGATGCCCACCGCGGCGCAGCGCGAGCTGCTGGGCCTCGGGTCCCGTTCGCCGGCGCTGGCCATCGAGCGGCTGGCCTCGAGCAACGCGACCCCGGTGGAGTGGCGGCACGGCCTGGTGCGCGCCGACCGGTTCAGCTATGTCGCCCGGTGGGCCGCCCAGGACCTCGGGGCCGGCTTTGAGCCCGCCGGAACACCGCGAACTCCCCAATCGTGAGGGACCAACGTCCCTACTGGTTCGGCACCGTGAGGGTCACCCTGTGGCCATGAGGCAGGCAGGTTCACGTGATCGGCGGGCAGCCGGGCCCGGCTGCCCGCCCGCCGAGGTCATCGCCGAGTGGCTGCACGCGGCGACCCTGGCGCCGTCGAAGCACAACACCCAGCCCTGGCGGTTCCGGGTGCTGCGCGATGCCCAGACCATCGAGTTGTACGCCGATCCCGAGCGCATGCTGCGATACGGCGACCCGCACGGCCGCGCCGTGCACATCGCCTGCGGCGCCGCGCTGTTCAACCTGCGCCTCGCCGTGTCGGTCGCACACCGGGAGCCGGTGGTCCGGCTGCTCCCCGACCCCGCCGTGCCGCTCCTGCTCGCCACGCTGCGGCTGGGCGGGCGGCACCGCGTCCACGACGCCGAGCGCGAGATGTACGCGGCGATCGCTGCGCGGCACACCAACCGCTGGCCGTTCAGCGGCCGTCCCGTGCCGCCCGGGGTGACCGCCGAGCTGGTGCAGGCGGCCCGGCTGGAAGGGGCGGAGCTGCACATCCCCGGCCAGGCCGAGACGCACCGCCTGCTGTGCCTGATCGCCGACGCCGAGCGGGACCTGCTCGCGGACCCCGCCTACCAGGCGGAGCTGGCCCGGTGGGCGGGCGGGGAGCGTACCGCGGACGGCATGCCCGGCGCCGTGCTTGGCCCGCGCGATCCCCGTGGCCACACGCCGGTGCGGGACTTCCGCACGGCCGGCGGGGGCCCCGCTGGCTACGCGTGGTTCGAGGAGGCGCCGCAGCTCGCCGTGCTGTCCACCGCGGTCAGCGGCCGGCCGGACTGGCTGCGGGCCGGGCAGGCCCTGCAACGCGTGCTGCTCACCGCCACCGCGCACGGCCTCGCCGCCACTCCGCTCACCCAGCCGCTGGAGACCGGCGACGCGTGGCAGGTGCGCGACCCGGCCGGCGGCGGCAGCCCGCAGGTGATCCTGCGGGTCGGCTACGGCCTGCCGGTGCCGGCCTCGCCACGGCGGCCGGTCGCCGACGTGCTTGACGAGCCGCTTGTGGGCAAGAATCCCGGATAAGGTCCCGGGAGGGCGCGGCGCCCCCGGCCGGTGCGCGCGTTATGGAGAATTCCCGTGTACGCGGGTAGGACCACTGCCGTGCATGCGGGAAGGAGAACCACGGTGGCACGCAAGGACGGCAAGCACGGCGCGCCCGGCCGCGACACCGCCGGGAACGGCAACGGCGAGGTCACGCGGATGCCGCGCAAGATCTATGAGAAGGAGCTGTTCCGGCTCCAGGCCGAGCTGGTCAAGCTCCAGGAGTGGGTGCGCACCGAGGGCGCCCGCCTCGTGGTGGTCTTCGAGGGCCGGGACGCGGCGGGCAAGGGCAGCACGATCAAGCGGGTCACCGAGTTCCTCAACCCCCGGATCGCCCGGATCGCCGCCCTGCCGGCGCCGACCGAGCGGGAGCGGTCCCAGTGGTACTTCCAGCGGTACGCCGCCCACCTGCCCGCGGCCGGCGAGGTCGTGCTCTTCGACCGGAGCTGGTACAACCGGGCCGGGGTCGAGCACGTCATGGGGTTCTGCACCAAGGAGGAGTACGGCCGGTTCCTGCACCAGTGCCCGATCTTCGAGCGGCTCCTGGTCGAGGACGGCATCCTGCTGCGCAAGTACTGGTTCTCGGTGAGCGACTCCGAGCAGGAGCGCCGGTTCCGCTCCCGCCTGGAGGACCCGATGCGGCGCTGGAAGCTGTCCCCCATGGACCTGGAGTCGATCACGCGGTGGGAGGACTACTCGCGGGCCAAGGACGAGATGTTCGTCCATACCGACATCCCCGAGGCGCCCTGGTACGTGGTGGACAGCGCGGACAAGAGGCGGGCGCGGATCAACATGATCGCCCACCTGCTCGGCACGATCCCCTATCACGACGTGCAGCGGCGGCCGCTGGAGCTGCCGCCGCGGCCGGCGCCGCAGGGGTATGTGCGCGCGCCGCGGGAGTCGCAGACCTACGTGCCGGACCACGCCGCCGCGGTCCTGCCCGGATAGGCGGCGCTGGCTAGGATTGGCGGGACTCTGGCGGTCCGGGCGGCGGTGCCGTCCGGAGGTGGTGTGTGCGGAGGTGCCGGTGGATTCTCCGAGGCAGATGACCCGTCGTGCGGCGCTGGGGAAGGCGGGCGCGCTCGCCGCCGCCGTGGCCGCCCTTGACGTGGCCGGGCCGCTGGCGGTCCTGCCGCAGCGGGCGCTCGCCGCCGCGGCCGTTCCGTCGGACATCCAGTTCGACATCTCCGCCTTCCTGGCCGTCCCGCCGCAGACCTTCGGCAGCGGCGTGAAGTTCCAGCTGCCGCCGGTGCACACGGTCTTCCTGACGGCGGCGCTGCACCGCGCCCCGGCCAGGGCCGACCAGGCCGAGCTGACCCGGGTCCTGGGCGCGCTCGAGGAGGCCTACCCGTGGGGCGCCGCGAACCTGGTCACGTTCGTGTCCTACGGCCTGCCGTACTTCGGCCGGCTGCCCGGCGGCCGGCACGGGTCCCTGGTGTCCGGTCACATGCCGCGGCTGGCCGCCGACCACGGCCGCTACGTCCTGGAGGAGGCGGTGCCGGGCCCGACCGACGTGAGCCCGGCCAACCCGCGGATACACAAGCTCCGCTACAACGTCGACGTGCAGATCGAGCACAACGACATGCTGTTCACGCTGCGCAGCGACAACGCGGGCTTCCTCACCGACGTGCTCGCCTGGTTCGGCGGGAGCGGCACGCTGCGCGGGCACGCGGTCCGTTCGCCCGCCTGGGCCGGGCTGCTCAGCTTCACCTCGAGCCGGCACATGTTCGTGCAGATGGGACTGCCGAAGGCGCTGGCCAAGCAGCACGGCCTGCCGTTCGCCGACTTCATCCAGCACCAGTCGCCGATGTGGATGGGCTTCGCCGACCAGCAGGTCAACGGGTCGGGCCCGGCCCCGGTGTGCACCTTCGCCGGCAACTCCTCGGCGCACCTGACCACCGCCAAGGCCGGCGACTACTTCGACCACGGCGCGGTACAGCACCTGTCCCATCTCCTGCTGGACATGCTCCAGTTCTTCGACATGACGACCGCCAAGTCGGCGCCCGGGCAGGACGGTGAGTTCGTCGAGCGGGTGCAGTACATGTTCCACACGCCGCCCATCACGGCCGGGAACCCGGACCAGTTCACCGACGGCGGCGGGCCGTCGCTGCTGCCGAACCAGAACCAGGGGCCGCACTACGCCAAGCAGAGTGCCCAGGGCTTCCGCCGCATGGGCCACCTGTCCTGCCTCCAGCGGTCCTCGCGCGCGGCCGACGGGACGCCCATCCACCTGCGCATGGACGGCCCGGGGTTCGACGCCATGGACGTGCCCGGCGGCGGCCGCCTGCCCAAGCTGCAGTTCACGATCTTCGTGCCGACCGCCGCGTTCTTCGCCACGCTCCGCACCAACCAGGCGTCCCTGGACCTGCAGCGCGAGTTCGGTGTCAGCCCGATCCTCAACGGGCTGGAGCGGTTCATCACCGCGACGCGGCGGCAGAACTTCCTGATCCCGCCGCGCCGTCACCGGGCCTTCCCGCTGGTCGAGCTTGCCTGACCGCCAGGCCGCACCGGCCGGGCCCCGCTGCCCGGCCGGTGCGGAGCGCCGGCGTTACTTGCTGAACGACTTCAGCTCCTCGACGACCTGCGGGGAGGCGCCGAGGGTCTTGGTGACCACCTCGGACTTCACCGGGCCGACGCCCGGTGCCAGCCAGGTGCGGACCTCGATGGTCACGTGGTGCCCGAACAGGCTCTCGGCCATGGTCTGGTCCACGACGGTGGCCCGGTAGCTGCCGGCGGGCACCGTGACGCTCTGCGTGCCCGCGCCCTTGACCGTCACGTGGACGTTCTCGTTGATCTTCTGGCCGGCGGTGTCGAGCGAGACGGCGAGCGTGGAGGTGTGCGGCTGCCCCGAGGCGATCACCGAGGCCGGCGGCCACACGATGCTGCCCGACCTGATCTTGACCGCGCCCCCGCTGAGCTCGGTGAACGGAACGCTGATCGAGCCGTCGGAGTAGAACATGTAGGTCAGCTCGGTGGGCTTGGCCGGCCCGCCGGTGATGTGGTTGTCGTCCGGCATCGTCACCAGGCTGCCGCCCGACACGGGCTTCACCGCGGTGATCGTGTTGACCGTGGTGGACTTGCCCAGGGAGCCCAGGTTGTCGGAGTACGCCTCGGCGCCGCGGCCAGCGCCGCCGCCACGGCGTCCGCCGCCCCCATCCCCGGCTGGTCGCGCACCCGCAGGCCGCTGGCCACCGCGGGCAGCAGCGACTGGGCCGCCCGCACCGGTTCGAGCGGGATGAACACCACGTCAGCGGCCGGGCGGCCGCGCCGGACCGCCTCGACGGCCAGGCGGGTCTTCCCCGCGCCGCCCGGGCAGATCAGGCTGACCAGGCGGGAGCCGGCGAGCACCTCGGTGAGCTCTGCCAGTTCCCTGGCCCGGCCGATGAAGCCCGACCGGGTGACCGGCAGCCCGGCGGCCAGCGGCGCGGGGCCGGCGGCCCGCTCCTCGAACTCGGCCAGCGCGCGGCTGGCCCGCGCGGACATCTGGGTCCGCCCCGACTCCCAGCGGTTGACCGTGGCGAACGACACGCCAAGCTGGCGCGCGAGTTGTTCCTGGGACAGGCCGAGACTCGTGCGCAGCCGCTGGATGCGCGCAGCCGGATCCGGGGGTCGCCACCCACGGCGAAAGCCTACGGCGCGGGGCGGTGCGAGGGGAGGCGGCCGGCGACGGCGCCCGTTTTGCCGTGTCAATACGCTCCGTGCCAGCAGCCCGCCAGCCTCGCGGCGAGCCGTGAGCGCCGCGGCGATCAGCCGTTCCGGGCCATGTGAATCGTTGTCGATAACGTTACTCTTGACCGGTGGAGCCACGTTCGCGTGTCACCATCCGCGACGTCGCCGCGCGGGCCGGCGTCTCCGTCGCGACCGTCTCCAAGGTCATCAACCACCGGTACGGCGTGGCCAGCGGGACCGCCGCCCGGGTCCGGGCCGTCATCGACGACCTGGGGTACGAGGCGAGCCTGGTCGCGCGGAGCCTGCGCAACCACCGCACCAACGTGATCGGCATCCTGGTCGCGGACCTGGAGCCGGTCAGCACCGAACTGCTCAGGGGCGCCGTCGGCGCCATACGCGGCTCCGGTTTCGAGTTGCTCGTCTACTCCCCCGGCGGGGACGGGGCGGGCTGGGAGCAGCGCTGCTTGTCCCGCCTGTCCGGCACGCTGATCGACGGGGCGGTCCTGGTCGCCCCCACGGTGGCGGACGTCAGCCACGGCGCGCCGGTCGTGGCCATCGACCCGCACACCGGCCGGCCCGGCCTGCCGGCCGTCGCCTCCGACAACCTGGGCGGCGCCCGGCTGGCGACCGCGCACCTGCTGGGGCTGGGGCACCGGCGCATCGGCATGCTGGCCGGGCGGCCCGGCCCGGACTCGGCGCGGCAGCGCGAGCAGGGCTACCGGGAGGCGCTGCGGGCCGCCGGAGCGGTGGTGGACGAGAGCCTGATCCGCGTCGGCGGCGACGACCCCGGCGCGCAGGCGCGCCTGCTGCTCACCGGGCCCGACCCGCCGACCGCCATCTTCGCGGCCAGCGACCGGTCGGCCATCGCGGCGGTCGGGGCCGCCGCCGGGCTGGGCCTGCGCGTGCCGGCCGACCTGTCCGTGGCCGGGTTCGGCAACATCCCGGGGTCGGCGGTGTGCGCCCCGCCGCTGACCACGGTCGAGCAGTCGGCCCGCACGATGGGCGAGCGGTCCGTCGGGCTGCTCCTGGCGCTCATCCGGGGGGAGCGGCCCGCGGTCACCCACATCACCCCCGCGGCCACCCTCGTGGTGCGGCAGTCAACCCGGGCGGTGGCAGCGACGTGACGATCACGCCGCCGGGGCCGCCGGCCTGCCCGGCCGTTACGCTGCTGCCGCGCGGCTGACCCGGGCCGCGCCAACCCATCGCGAGGACACCCATGTTTGCCGATCTCCCGCTGGCGCAACTGCGCAGCTATGTCCCCGACGTCCCCGAGCCCGCCGACTTCGACGAGTTCTGGTCCGGCCAGGTCGCCGCCGCGCGGGCCCGGGCGGTGCCGCCCTCGTTCGCCCCGGCCGACACCCCCATCAGGCACGCCGAGGTCTTCGACGTGACGTTCTCCGGGTTCGGCGGCGACCCGGTCAGGGCGTGGCTGCTGGTCCCGCGGCGGCCGGCCGCGGCCGGCGCGGTCGTGGTCGAGTACATCGGCTACGGCGGCGGGCGGGGCGACCCGCTGGACTGGCTGAGCTGGAGCTGCGCCGGCTACGCCCACCTGATCATGGACAGCCGCGGCCAGGGCGGGAGCTGGCTCAGCGCGGACACGGCCGACCCCAGCGACACCGGCGCGCCGAGCACCCCCGGGTTCCTCACCCGCGGCATCGCCGGCCCGGCCACGCACTACTACACCCGCCTGTTCACCGACGCGGCCTGCGCCGCCGACGCGGCCCGCGCCCATCCGGCCACCGCGGGCCTGCCGCTGGTCACCACCGGCGTCAGCCAGGGCGGGGGACTGGCGATCGCCGCCGCCCACCTGGCGGGCGGCGTCCGTGCGGCCATGCCGGACGTGCCGTTCCTGGCCCATCCCCGGCGGGCGGTCGAGGTCACCGACAGCCGCCCCTACGTCGAGCTTGCCGAGTACTGCGCGGTGCACCGGGACCAGGTCGAGGCGGTGTTCCGCACGCTGTCCTACGTCGACGTGGTCAACCACGCCAAGCGCGCGCGCCCGCCGGCCCTGTTCTCGGCCGGGCTGGCCGACGACATCACCCCGCCGTCCACGGTCTTCGCGGCGTTCAACCACTACGCCGGCCCCAAGGACATCGCCGTGTACGAGTTCAACGGCCACGAGGGCGGCGGGACGCGGCACCTGCTCGCCAAGCTCGGCTTCCTGGCGGCGGTGCTGGCCGGCTGAGCCGCCCGGGACCGCCGTCGCCCTGGCCGCGCCCTGGCCGTGGGCCGGGCCCGCGGGCGTCAGGTCAGCCGGCGCTCGGTGGCCCAGCGGGCGAGCTGGTGCCGGGTGGACAGCTGCAGCTTGCGCAGCACCGAGGAGACGTGGGTCTCCACGGTCTTGACCGAGATGTACAGCTCCCGGGCGATCTCCCGGTAGGTGTAGCCGCGCGCAATCAGGCGGAGCACCTCCCGCTCCCGGGGGGTGAGCTGCTCGAGTTCGGGGTCGAGCGCCGGGGCCGCGCCCGTGGCGAACGCGTCCAGGACGAACCCGGCCAGCCGGGGCGAGAACACCGCGTCGCCCGCCGCGACCCGGCGCACCGCGTCCACCAGGTCCGGCCCGGAGATCGTCTTGGTCACGTACCCCCGCGCGCCGGCCCGGATGACCGCGATGACGTCCTCGGGGGCGTCGGAGGCGGACAGCGCGAGGAAGCGCATCTCCGGGTGCTCGGCCCGCAGCGCGCTCACCACCGCCTGCCCGCCGCCCCCGGGCAGGTGCACGTCCAGCAGCACGACGTCGGGCCGCGCCGCCGCGATCGCCGCGATGGCCGGCGCCACGTCGTCGGCCTCGCCCACGACCTCCACGTCGTCGCCGAGCTCGGACCGGACCCCGGAGCGGAACAGGCCGTGATCGTCCACGATGAACACCCGCGGCCGGGCGTCCCCGGTCACGCCCGGCCCCGCGCGCCGCTGCGGGTCATGGTCAGCCACACGTCCCTAACGTAGACCCACTCACCCGAACCTCCCAGCACAGCGGCCGCACGCCCCCCTCCGCGGCGACCCCTCCCACCCCGGCGGTCATCCCGTTTCCCACTTTTCACGGGCTGCGACCAGCAGAACCGGGGCAAATCGGGCACCGAAATGGTCGCAAGCCGTGAAGGGTCGGCGGGGGATGGCTGGCCGCCGTGAAAAGTGGGCTGGTCGCGCCCACGGCCGGCCCGTAGCCAGGCCGGTGGGGCTATCGCTCGGCGACGAACGTGCCCCATCGGGGCCGGGTCTCCAGCAGGCCCTCGTCCACGAGCAGGAGCACGGCCTTGCGCGCGGTGACGCGGCTTACCTTGTGCATCTTGGACAGGTCGTCGAGGCTTGGTATCTGTTCACCGGGAAGCCAGTCGCCATCGTGGATCTTCTCGCGCATGTCCTCAGCGATCCGCAAGTACGGCGGCTCGCGCTCCCGCCGTACCCGCTCCCGTGGCTCATCTGGCACAAGATCACGATACGTGGGGCTCTTTGACCTGCGCTTTGTGCTGGTTCATACTGTGCTAGACTGTCGGGATGGCGGCCACGGTCCTGGATGAGCTTCGGGGCGAGTTCCCCGGGTGGCAGTTTGGCACGGTGTGGGCGAGTGCGGCGAGCGGGCCGGATAAACGGCGGCTGTTCGCGTCGCGGGGCGGGTGCCTGTTCACCGCCTGGACGGCGGCCGAGCTGGCCGGCCGGCTGCGCCAGGAGGAGGCCGACGAGCGCAAGCGCCAGGAGTACACCGCATTACGCCCGCCCCCCTGACCCCGGCCCGCGCCACCACCGCGGCGCACATGATCATGGTGGATTCGCGGCCCCACCCGGCGCGCTGCCATGATCGTGGCACGGAAGGCCCGCATGGTTGCGCGTCTGCTGCCCTTCTAGATCGTTGACCGGGGAATCTGGGCTGGTCAGTGATCGTAGGCGATGAGGGATCGCTTGACTGGTGCGCCGATTTGCCAGTTGAACCAGATGACGGCGTTGAGTGCGAGCAGCCGCTGGACGATGCGGGCCCACAGGCCGGCGGGGACCCGGCCGCCGTGGCGTTCGAGGCCGAGCTGGTGCTTCAGCGTCCAGATGATCGCCTCGACCCGCTGCCGCAGCCAGTTCGGGAAGTACCGGGGCTGCTCGTCTTTGCGGGCCGGGCGGATCAGGTCCAGGCCCAGGTGCGGGCTGGCGAAGAACTCCTCGGTGCCCTGCCCTGCCAGGCCCTTATCGGTGATCACAGCAGAGCCCGGCGCTGGCCGGTTGGCCGGGTTGTCCCCGAGCATCTGCCGGGCCTGGTCACGCTCGCCATACAGCTTCGGGTTGGCCAGCCCGAACCCGGTCACGGTCCCCTCACACGTGCACATCAGCATCAGCTTGGACCCCCAGTACCAGCGCGAATGAGACGGGCAGTAGCCGTATCCGGCCCAGCCGAACAGGCCCGAGCGGCGGGCGGTGACCGCGGACTGGCCGCACGGCACCGGGGTGGCATCCAGCAGCCGGACCAGCTCGGCGGTGGCCGGGGTGTGGCTGGCCAGCCACCGCAGCGCGGCCTCCAGCAGCGGCCCGGCGTTCTTCACCCGCTGGTTGTATTCGCTTTGGGCCAGCAGCCGGGGGAACAGGTGCCCCACCCGGCCCGGGGCAGCACGCAGCCAGTGCCGCTCACCGTCATAACGCAACAGCACCTGCGCCACCGCCAGGCAGACCAGCTCAGCGTCCGTCACCTCCGGCCGCTGGCCAGGGCCGGAGCGGGTAAAGCCCAGTAACGGGATGATCCGGTCGGTCAGTTCCACATACAGTGCGATCAGAAGAGTGTCCAGGTCGGCGATCACGATGACTTCCCAAGGTCAGACGTGTGTGAACACGCCGATCTTGGACACTCTTCGCCTGCCCCGCAACCTGCGGCTAATCCCCGGTCAACGATCTAGCTCCCAGACCGCCAGGCCGGGCTTCCCTGGCCTGCTCCACCGGGCCCAGGAGATCGTGGGTGGTCCGGTCCGCACGACGACAGGGGAGGGCGTGGCGACCTCGGCCAGAGCGAGAGGCGTGGCGGCCGGAAGCGGCCTGGTGCTGCTGGTGCTTGCGGCCGGCCAGTTCCTGATGACCCTGGACAGCTCGGTCATGAATGTCTCGATCCGCCAGGTGGCGGCCGACCTCGGCACCACCGTCACCGGCATCCAGACCGCGATCACCTTGTACACCCTGGTGATGGCCTCGCTGATGATCACGGGGGGCAAGATCGGGGCCATCATCGGGCGGCGGCGGGCGTTCGCGGCCGGGCTCGTCATCTATGGTGCGGGCTCCCTGACCACGGCGCTGTCCCCGAACCTCGCCGTGCTGCTCCTCGGGTGGTCGGTGCTGGAGGGCGTCGGCGCCGCGCTGATCATGCCCGCCATCGTGGCGCTGGTCGCCGGCAACTTCCCGGCACAGCGCCGGGCGGCGGCCTACGGCATGATCGCCGCCGCGGGCGCGATCGCCGTGGCCGTTGGGCCGCTCATCGGCGGCGCGGTGACCACCTTCGCGTCGTGGCGCTGGGTCTTCGCGGGCGAGGACGTGATCGTGATCTGCATCCTCGCGCTGCTGCGCAAGGTCCACGACACCGCACCGGCGGGCCGGGCCCGGTTCGACGTGGCCGGCGCGCTGCTGTCGATCGCCGGTCTGTCGCTGCTGGTGTTCGGCGTGCTGAAGTCCGGCACCTGGGGCTTTGTGCGGGCCAGGCCCGGGGGGCCGCAACTGCTGGGGACATCGCCGGTGGTCTGGCTGGTCCTGTCCGGCCTGCTGATCATCTACTGCTTCTTCCTCTGGGAGGGGCACCTGCAGCACCGCGGGCGCGAGCCGCTCATCCGGCCGCCGATGCTGCGCAACGCCCAGCTCGCGGGCGGCCTGTCGATGTTCTTCTTCCAGTTCTTCATCCAGGCCGGGGTGTTCTTCACCATCCCGCTGTTCCTGTCGGTGGTGCTGGAACTGTCCGCGCTGCAGACCGGCGTGCGCCTGCTCCCGCTCTCGGCCGCGCTGCTGGCCACCGCGGTGGGCGTGCCCAAGCTCGCACCCGGGGCACGGCCGCGGCTGGTCGTCCGGCTGGGCCTGCTGTCCATGACCGCCGGGACCCTGGTGCTGATCGGCGGGATCAGCCCCGGGGCCGGTGCCGGGATCGTCGCGGTCCCGATGCTGCTGATGGGCCTGGGCATCGGCGCGCTCGCCTCGCAGCTCGGCGCGGTCACCGTGTCCGCGGTGCCCGACCGCGACAGCGCCGAGGTGGGCGGCCTGCAGAACACGGTGACCAACCTCGGCGCCTCGCTCGGCACCGCCCTGGTCGGCGCCGCCCTGATCGCCAGCCTGACGAGCGGCCTGATCCACGGCGTGCAGGGCAGCTCCGCCATCCCCGAGAACGTGAAGGGCCAGGCCACCACGCAGCTGTCCGGAGGCGTCCCGTTCATCTCCGACACCGACCTGACGGCGCAGCTTCAGCGGGCGGACGTCCCGCCCGAGCAGGCCGACGCCATCGTGAAGGCCAACAGTGACGCCCGCCTCGCGGCGCTGCGCACCTCCTTGTGGGTCGTCGCTGTCTTCACCGTGGTCGCCCTGTTCTGCACGGGGCTGATCCCCATCACGCCGGTGGGGAGGGAGCGGGCCGGGGAGGCGGCTCCCGCCGCGCCGGCCGAGGCCGGGGTCACCTGACCGGGGGTCGAGACGGGGTCAACTGACCGGGAGACGGGGTCAACTGACCGGGAGACGGGCCGCCGCCGGCTACCGCGATCCCCCGCGCCCCGGCAGGATCGGTGGGAGTGCGGGGAGCTGCCGAGGAGGGCCGATGCCGGAACTGCCGCGTTTTGACGTGGAGGGCCAGGTCGCGCTCGTCACCGGCGCCGCCCGGGGCCTGGGCCGGGCGATCGCGGTGGCGCTGGCCGGTGCCGGCGCCGACATCGCGCTCGGCCTGCGCGACATCACCGCCGACGCGGGTGCGGTCGCGGAGATCGAATCGCTGGGGCGGCGGGTTCTGCCGCTGCAACTGGACGTCTCCCGGATGAGCCAGATCGGGCCGGCGGTGGACGCCGCGGTTGGCCGGTTCGGCCGGATCGACATTCTCGTCAACAACGCCGGCATCGCGCCGGGGAACCTGGCCGAGAACGTCCGCGAGGCGGACTTCGACGCGACCCTCGCGGTCAACCTCAAGGGGACGTACTTCACCAGCCAGGCGGCCGGCCGGGTGATGATCGGCCAGCGCTACGGGCGGATCGTCAACATCGGCTCCCAGGCCGGCGCGGTGGCGCTGCCGGGTGAGTCGGTGTACTGCATGACCAAGGCCGCCATCGCCCACCTGACCCGGTGCCTGGCCGTCGAGTGGGGCCAGTACGGCATCACCGTGAACGCGGTGGCGCCCACGTTCGTGCACACCCCGGGCACGCTGGCCGCGCTGTCCGACCCCGGGTTCCGCGCGGACGTGGTCGAGCGGATTGCCGCGCTGCACCGCATCGGCGAGCCGCCCGAGGTCGCAGGCGCGGTGGTCTTCCTCGTCTCGCCGGCCGCCGCGCTGATCACCGGCGAGACCGTCCTCATCGACGGCGGCTGGACCGCCCGCTAGGAAGCCCGCCACGGTGGGCGGGCGAGCGGCCAGCCGGGCTGCTCAGGGCCGGGGCCCGAGCAGCCTGGCGCGGAGCACGCGCAGGTCGTCGTCACCGAAGCCGTGCCCGGCCAGCCACGCGGTGGTCCCGCCGTAGCGGGCGCCCACCTGCTCCAGGAACGCCGTCATGGTCTCCGGCCGCGGCCGGTGCGCCCTGATCGGCGTGCCGATGATGTCGTCCGCGTACGTCGGTGACCTGCGCAGCCGGTCGAGGATGGCGTCGATGCGCGCACCGGTGGCGGCATAGTCGGCGACCACGGCCTCTGGGCGGACCCCGGCGGCGCTGAGCGCGAGCGCCACCACCACGCCGGTGCGGTCCTTGCCCGCCGCGCAGTGGACGAGCGCCGCGCCCGCCGAGCCGGCGATGCTCCGCAGCGCCGCCACCATCTGGCCGGGACGGTCCTCCAGGTATCCCAGGTAATGACCGCAGATGGGGTCGCCGGGGTACAGCGACCGGTCCCGGTCCGGCCGGGTCAGCAGCGCGTCGGCGGCCACGTCCGTGGCGGCTCCCTGTTCGGGCAGCACCGGGTGGTGCACGTGCCGCACGCCGGGGACGGCGTCGAGCGGCGCCGGCCCCTCCGACCTGAGCTCGGCGGTGCTCCGCAGGTCAACCACGGTCGTCAGGCCGATGCCGTGCACCAGCCGCGCGACGTCGGACGGCGACAGCTCCTGCAGGTTGTCGCCGCGCAGCAGCCGCCCGCCCGCGGTCTTGCCACCGTCCATGGTGGGCAGGCCGCCCACGTCGCGGACGTTCACCGCGCCGTCAAGCTCGATCCACGGCATGACCCCATCCTGACAGCCCCGGCCGGCCGCCCAGCAGGCCACGACCGCGAAACGGCGATGAACAGCCGGGGAAGCGCTGCCGCGGGCCGGCGCCAGGGCTCAGCCCGAGCCCCGCAGCGCGATGCTGGAGACGCTCCCCTCGTAGGTGCCGGCCGGGTCCAGCGGCAGCCTGGTGAACCAGATCAGCACGTACCGGCCCCGGGCCGGCCGGGCGACCCGCAGCCGCACCACGCCCCCCGCGCCGCCCGCGGACGCCACCCGCCGCAGCGCCGCCAGGGACGGCGCGTTGCCGACGCGCACCTGCAGGGCCGAGCCGGTGCCGCCGATCACGATCCTGGCCTTGGTGACCCGCACCGGGTGGCCCATGTCCAGCAGCAGGCCGGTGCCTGGCTGCAGCCCGCCGAACGCCGCTGTGTAGTACCAGTCGGTGTGCCAGGCCGTGCCCGGCCGGGCGTCGATCGCCAGCCGGGCCTGTGGCGGGTTGTCTCCGTGGGCCGGGCCGCCGGGGCCGAACGCCACCGCGCTGACCGGGGCCAGCGGGCTCGCCACCGGGCCGGCCGCCGGGGAGGAGCTGCTGTGGCTGGCGCTCGGCGCCGGGCTCGGCCCGGTGTGGTGGCGGGCGTGGCCGCTGCCGGCCGGTGAGCCGCCGCTGCTCCCGGCGAGCTGGCCCGGCGATGCACCCGAGCTGGACAGCAGGTAGTACCCGCCGGCGCCGATGATGACCAGCAGCACCACCGCCACGAGCAGCACCCGGTTCGGATGCCGGGGCCGTTCCCGCACCCGGACCGGCAGCACCGGCTGGAACGCCTCCGCCGCCGTGATGTCGTGGTGTGCCGTCCGGGTCGCGTCGAACTCCCCGATCAGGGGCACGGCGTCGGCGCCGACCACCTGGGCGATGGCGCGGATGTGGCCCTTGGCGTAGAAGTCGCCGCCGCACTGGGTGAAGTCGTCCTGCTCGATGCCGCGGATGATCGTCTCCCGGATCCGCGTCCGCTGGCTGACCTCGGCGACGGACAGGCCGGACCGCAGGCGCGCCTGGGTCAGGTCCTCGCCGACGCTCATGGCGCGCTCCCGCTGCCACCCTGAGAAGTTCGCCTCGTCACGGGGCGCACCTCCTTCGCGCCGGACCAGAGCCGCCTGCACCGGTGCCTTGCTCGACAGCCCCCATGGTGCGCGCCCGCGCCGCTGCCAGTCAGGGCCGTATGTCCCGTATAGCACCTTCCAACATCGGGGGCGCTAACGCGAGCCTTCCCGGGGCCAGCGTCCGCAACCGGGGCCGGCCCGGCCGCGGGGCCGCGGCCTCGGGCCGCGCGGATGCTGGCCGGGCTGATGCCGGTGCCGTCGGCCCATGGATAAGCTCGCCTCCTCCCGGTTACCGCATGCGATATCGCGTGAACCATTCCCAGGCGAACAGGCTGGTTTGACGGCTATACGAATTACGCGTGGCCATGCCGTTCGAAGCTCGCATCTCGCGCCGCCGACTGAAGCAGGTATCCGCTGGTACCGGGCCCGTGTGGCGGATAAATAGGCGAGTCTGGCGCGCCTGGAGCCGAACGCGACGTTCCGCCGATATTACCCTTTTAACGGGTCCCTGCCCGTTCCCTTTCCGTTATCGTAGAGCAGTTTGATCCGGCCCGGCCGATGAATGGGCGGGACCATATCGGTGGGCCGGCGCGGGAACGGCGAAGGCGCCGGCCCCGCGGGTGGCGGTGCCGGCGCCTTCGCGCGGGCCGTTCCGGTTACTTCAGCGTCAGCTTCATCGTGGACGCCGAGCCCTTGATGAAGAAGGTCTCAACTGTTCCCTTCGCGCCCCTGGAGCAGACCCCGGCCTTCGTCTTGGCGGCCACCGTCCCCAGCGGATGCTTCGCCCCGCTGCCCACCTTGAAGGAGATCGTCTGGGCCTTGGCCGTCTTGTTGGTGATGGTCCACACCACCTTCGCGGCCGTGCACGTGGTGAAGTTCTTCGGCGTGACCGACAGCTTGGTGGGGCTCCATTTGGCCGGCGCGCCCTGGATGTTGGTGTTGGGCAGTGCTGCGGTGCCGACCGCGACCATGCCGGTGCGGGCGGCTGGCGCGGGCGCCGCCAGCGCGGGGGCCGTGAGGCCGGCCAGGCCGACGGCGCCCAGGATGCCGGCTGCCGACGCGAGGCCAAGCAACTTCTTGACTGAGAACAATGGTGCTCCCTTCACAACGGGCCGCCGTGGCATCCCCGCGGGACAGCGACCGGCCCCCCGGGTGCGCCGATTTCGTCAGTATGTCCACATTGTCAAACGGGGTGGGCCTTGGCAAGCAATGGTCATGGAGCCGCCAGGCAACGGTCACCCGCGGGGCGCCCTCACGTCGCCGGCGCTTCCTTCTTGGCCGCGGGGCTGCCACCGGGGTGGAAGACGCCGAGCACCCGCAGCATCCCGGTGCCGGTGTTCTCCAGGCAGTGCGGCTGCCCCGGGGGCAGGTGGGCATAGCTGCCCGCCGCGATCGGGTGCTGTGCCGTCCCCGCGTGCAGCACGCCCGCGCCGTCCAGGACCAGCACCACCTCGTCGTAGGGATGGCTGTGCGGCGGGGCACGCCCCGGCGGGATCTCGCCCACGAACTGCGTCGCGGCACCGCATCCGTTGCCCGGGCCGAAAAGCACGCGGAACCGCCGGTCCCCGGTGACCTCGACCGCGCAGTCCCGCAACTCCGCCAGCCGCGGCGCCGCGGCACCGTGGCCGCCGTCCTGGTCGCGGGCCCCGGCGGGCAGGCGGACACAGTCCAGCCGCAGCACGCCCGGGCCGTCGCCCCGCCAGCGGTACGGCCCGCCGGGCGGCAGCCACGCGCCGGTCCCGGCCCCGGCCGGCGCCGCCCCGGGCTCCAGCCGGCCCGTCCCCGCGATGACGAACCACAGCTCGCCGCCCGGGCCGGCGGTTCCCTCGAACAGCGCGCCGGACGGCACCTCCACCAGTCGCCGGACCAGGCCGCCGCCCCGGGCCGCGCCGGTGCCGGTGACCGTGCGGACGCTCACGCCGCCAGGCTCCGCCGCCATGCGCTGCCTCCTCACCGGCGCGGACGAACGCGCGCACTTGCATCCTCACCCGCGCGGTCGCCCGCGCGCCAGGCCGGGGAGGGGGGCCGTGCCGCAGGGGCGCGCGGGGTTGGGCCGGCGCCTGGCGGCCACGGCGCGGCGGACTGGCCGCGGTCGCGGGCTGGCCGGGGTGCCGGGTTCGCTGGGATGCCGGGCTCGCCGTAGTTCCAGGTTCGCCGTGCTGCCGGGCGGGGATGAAGCTGCCGATGACCGAGACACCCCGCCCCCGCCTCGACGTCGCGGCCGTCCGCGGCCGCTTCTCGGCCCTGCGGGACTTCGCGTTCCTCGACGCCCCCGGCGGCTCGCAGGTGCCCGACGAGGTCGGCGAGGCGATCGCGCGGGCGCTGCGCGAGGCGAGCGGCAACCTCGGCGCAGGCTATGCCACGAGCCGCCGGGCCGGGGAGATCCTCGCGGCGGCCGAGCGCAAGGCGGCGCGGTTTCTCGGCTGCGATCCGGATGAGGTGATCTTCGGCGCGAACATGACCTCGCTGAACTTCACGCTGTCGCGGACCGCCGCCCGCGGCTTCAGCCCCGGCGATGAGATCCTCGTTTCCTCGGCCGATCACGACGGCGGCGTCGCGCCCTGGCTGGAACTGGCCCGCGACACCGGGCTGGTCGTCCGGCATGTCGGGCTGAACGCCGACACCACGCTCGACTTCGGCGACCTGCAGCGCAAGCTCGGGCCGCGCACCAGGGTGGTCGCGTTCGCGTGGGCGTCCAACGCGGTCGGCACGGTGGTGGACGCGCGGCGGGCCTGCGCGCTCGCGCACCAGGCCGGCGCGCTCGCCTGGATCGACGCGGTCCACTACGCGGCGCACCATCCCATCGATGCCCGCGAGATCGGCGCCGACGTGCTGATCTGCTCGCCGTACAAGTTCTGCGGCCCGCACCTGGGCCTGGCCTGCGGGCGGGCCGAGGTGCTGGAGCGCTGGCGCCCGTACAAGGCCCGGCCCGCGCCGTCCAGCCCGCTCGGCCGCTCGTTCGAGACCGGCACGCTGCCGTTCGAGTTGCTCGCGGGGTTCAGCGCCGCGGTCGACTACCTGGACTCCATCGGCGGCTTCGCGGCGATCGTCCCCTACGAGCGCTCGCTCGGCCAGCGGTTCCTCGACGGCATCTCCGGGGCGGTCACGGTGTACGGGCTGCCGGGCATGGCCGGGCGCGTGCCCACGTTCCTGGTCAACGTGGCGGGCGTGGCGGCCGAGGACGTGGCCGCCCGCCTCGCCGCCGCCGGCATCGGCGTCTGGGCGCACGACTCGTGGTACTCGCTGGACCTGTACCAGCGCCTCGGCTACACCGGCAAGTCGGTCCGGATCGGCTTCATCCACTACAACACGACCGGGGAGGTCGACCGCCTCCTCGGCGCGCTGGACTCGCTGGGCCGCCGCACAAGATAGCGGCGGCCTGGTCATCGTCGTGGCCTGGCGGCAGATACGGCCGCGAAACCACCGCGATCATGGGACCCGGCGGCGTGGCGCGGTTGCCCGGCCGGTCACAGGTCCACTTCGGTGCCCAGGCCCTGGGCGCGGGCGGCGGCGACCGCGGTCTGCGCCGCGGCCAGATCCTCGACGGCGATGCCGAGGGAGCGGAACAACGTCAGCTCACCCGGCCCGGTGCGGCCCGGCGCCATGCCCGCGAGCACCTCGCCGAGTTCGGCGCGGACGTGCTCCTCGCCGGCGATGGCCCCCTCGGCGATCGCGCGCTGGAACTCGCCGGCCTCGTGCCGCAGCGACTCGCGGCTGTCGCAGAACAGCGCGCTCGCGGCCACCGTGGCGGTGTCGAGTTCGCGGGCCCGCAGGGTGCTGGCACCGACCGCGTTCACGTGGGCGCCGGGCGCGAGCCAGTCGCGCCGCAGGACCGGCTCGGCGGAGTTGGTCGCCGCCACGACGACGTCGGCGCCGCGGACCGCCTCCGCCGCGCTGGCCGCGACGGTCAGGTCCGCGCCCGCCAGCGCCGGGGCGATGGCGCCGGCCCGGGCGGCCAGGTCCCCGGCGTGGGCACGGGTCGGCGCGAAGATTCGTACCTGCCCCCATCCCCGCACACCGGCCAGCGCGCGCAGGTGGGCGTGCCCCTGGGTGCCGGCCCCGAGGATCGCGAGCACGCGTGCGTCGTCCCGGGCCAGCAGGCCGGTCGCGACCGCGGTGACCGCGGCCGTGCGGACGGCGGTCACCGCGGCGGCGTCCAGGATCGCGGTGGGCTCGCCGGTCTCGCCGTCGAACAGCATGACCAGGCCCTGGTGCGCGTCGAGCCCGCGGGCGGGGTTGCCGGGCATGATGCAGATCGCCTTGAGCGAGAACACCGCCGGGCCGCCGTCACGGCCGCCGCGCCAGCTCGGCATCAGCCCCATCAGTCCGGCCGCGCCCGGCGGCATCAGCACCGACCGCAGCGGCAGGTACGTCTCGCCCCGGGCGTGCGCCGCGAGCACCGCGGCCATCGCGTCGGCGCACACGGCCGGCGGAAGCGCGGCAAGCACATCACCGTGGCTGAGGATGAGCACGCGCATCAGGCGACCGTCCTTTCGGTCCCGGCCGCTGGCGGGCCGTGAGCTGGTGGGCGGGCCGGAACGCCCCGGGCAACGCGGCGGGTGGGCCGGAACGCCCCGGGCAACGGGATGGGCGAGCCGGAACACCCGGGCAACAATGGTGCCAGGCGGCCGCTCGCACTCCGGAGCGCGCCGTCCGCAAGACATGTAATGATGTAATCAACCAGTGAACGGAGAGGCTGTGCGGGACGAGCGGGAAGCGCCCGGCGGTTCGGCGGGCGGCAGGCTGGCTCAGGTTATCGCCACCAGGAGCGGCAAGGCGGCGCCGGAGGCGGCGCTGGTGATCGAGCACCGTGAGGCGCTGATCTACACGCTGTGCCAGGCGGCGGAGCTGGAGCACGGCATCATGTGCCAGTACCTGTTCGCGGCGTTCTCCGTCAAGCAGTCCACCTCGGAAGGGCTCACCGAGGCGGAGCTGGCCGCCGCCGGCCGCTGGCGCGGGCAGGTCTCGCACGTCGCCACCCAGGAGATGCTGCACCTGGCGCTGGTGCACAACCTGCTGTCCGCGATCGGCGCGGCCCCCCACCTGTCGCGGCCCAACCTGCCGCAGCCGGCCAACCACTACCCGGCCGGCGTGCAGCTCGCGCTCATCCCGTTCGGCGAGCAGGCACTGCGGCACTTCATGTTCCTGGAGCGCCCGGAGGGGATGGACCTGGCCGACGCCGAGGGCCTGGCCGCGGTCGGGCAGGCGGCCCCGGTTATGAGCGAGCGCGACATCGTCCCCCACGGCCAGGACTTCGCCACGGTCGGCCACCTGTACCGGTCGATCGAGGCAGGCTTCGAGCGCCTGGCCGAACGGTACGGGGAGGACTGGCTGTTCGTCGGTCCGCCGCGGGCGCAGGCCACGGCGGAGCACTTCCACTGGCCGGAGCTGGTCCGGGTGACCGACCTGGCGAGCGCGAAGCGCGCCATCGAGGAGATCCTGGAACAGGGCGAAGGGCCGCGCGGCGACTGGCGGGACGCCCACTTCGGCCAGTTCGTGAACATCCTCGACGAGTACCAGCGGATGAGCGCGGCGAACCCGGACTTCAATCCCGCCCGCCCGGTGCTGGCGGCCAACGTCCGGCCGCACGAGCGGGACGCGGACCATCCGGTCATCTCCGATCCGCTGACCGCCCGGGTGGCCGACCTGTTCAACGTCGGCTACGAGGTCCTGCTGCAGATGTTCGAGCGCTTCTTCGCGCACACCGAGGAGACCGACGGCCAGCTCAAGGTGCTCGCCGACACGACGATCGCGCTGATGGTGCGGGTCATCAAGCCGCTCGGCGACCTGATCACCACGCTCCCGGCGGGAGCGGGCTTCCCCGGGATGACCGCGGGCCCGAGCTTCGAGCTGTTCTACGAGAGCGACTACCTGATGCCGCACAAGGACGCGGCCTGGGCGCTGCTGGCCGAGCGGCTCGACACGGCGGCCTGGCTGTGCGAGGCGATCCAGGTGGGCCGGGGCACCGCCATCGCCGAGTCCCTGGCCCCGGTCCTCGCCGCGATGCGGGACATATCGGGCGGCCTCGCCGCGCACCTGCCGGCCGGCAGCGCGCACGCGGCGCTGGCGGCCGCGCCGGTGCCACTGGCCCCCGGTGAGCTGGCGGCGCTGCTGCGCCGGGCCGGTGAGCTGGTGGCCATGGCCGGCCCGCGCCGGGCCACCGAGCCGGAGCGCAGGCTCGGCGAGCTGTTCGAGGCGGCGCGCTCGGTGGTGGCCGCGGCGGCGTCCGGCCAGGACTGCGACAGCGCGGCCCAGGCGCGGATCGTGCCGCGGCTGGTGGACAGCGTGCTGCGGCCGCTCGCGGACACGCTGCACCAGGCCGCCGCGGCGGGGCCGGGCGATACGGGGCCCGGCGATGCCAGGCCGGGCGGCTCCGCGGCGGGGCTGGGCGATGCGGGGCCCGGCGATGCGGCCCCGCCCGGCCCCGCGGCCGCGCCGCCCCAGCCCGGCGTGGCGGTCGCCGACCGGGTCTGGGAGCTGACCAGGACGGCCACCGAGATGCGGGCCCGCCTCGGCCGGGACGGCGGCTGCCCGCCCGGGCTGACCGAGGCCACCGCCGCGCTGCAGCGCCTGGCCGGCCAGCTCGCGGGCCCCGGCCAGGCGGAGGCGCGCCGCACCGAGCTGTGGCGGCTCCAGGCCGGGCTGCCCGCGACGATCCAGGCCGCGCGGAACGGGCCCTACCTGGTGACCAACGTGCCCCGGCTGGTGGACCACCTGGGCGCCGGGCAACGGCCCGCGCCGCAACTGGCGCTGTGCAGGTGTGGCAACTCGGCGGCCAAGCCCTGGTGCGACGGCAGCCACGCCCGGACCGGCTTCACCGACGGCAAGGATCCCCAGCGGGTGCCCGACCGGCGCGACAGCTACCCCGGCCAGGATCTGACGATCTTCGACAACCGGGGGATCTGCCAGCACTCCGGGCTGTGCACCGACCGGCTGGCCACGGTGTTCCGGGCCGGTGCCGAGCCGTTCGTGGCACCCAGCGGGGGCCGCATGGACGAGATCATCCGGGCGGTGCGGGACTGCCCGTCCGGGGCGCTGAGCTACGGGATCGGCGGTGCCGAGGCCAGGGATCAGGTCGATTGGGACGGCACCAGGCCGCCCGCCATCGAGGTGACCAGGGACGGCCCCTACCGCATCAGCGGCGGGATCGCGCTGGCCGGCCCGGATGGCGTGGCGACCGTGCGCGCCCAGGGGGCGTCATCCGAGCACTGCGCCCTGTGCCGGTGCGGGCAGTCGCAGAACAAGCCGTTCTGCAGCGGCATGCACTGGTACGTCGGCTTCCGCGACCCGGTGGCCGCGGCCGGGGCCGAGCCGACGCTGTACGAGTGGGCCGGCGGCCTGCCCGCGCTGACCCGGATGAGCAGGCTGCTGCACGAGAAGCACGTGCCGGCCGATCCGCTGCTCGCGCCGTTGTTCGCGGGGCTGGCACCGGGCCAGCCGCAACGGCTGGCAGGGTGGCTGGCTGCGGCGCTCGGCGGGCCGGCCGGGGGCGACGGCGACGTCGGGGAGGCGCTCCTCGGCCCGGCGGCCGGGGAGCTCGGGGAGGAGCAGCGGGCCCGGTGGGTCGCGCTGGCCGGCCGCGCCGCCGACGAGGCCACGCTGCCGGCCGACCCGGAGTTCCGGTCGGTGCTCTCCTCCTGCCTGGAGTGGGCGTCGCGGACGGCGCTGGCGATCTCGCAGGGCGGGGCCGCCCCGAAGCAGGTGCCCCGCTGGGACTGGGGCCCGCCCGGGCCGCCCGCCCCGGCCAGCCCGGCGGCCACCGGGCAGGGGGCCGTCGCCGAGCTGCCCGGGCCGGAGGAGGAGGTCAGCTTCGCGGCCCACATCAGGCCGCTGTTCCGCGAGCGCGACCGGCAGTCGATGAGCTTCGCCTTCGACCTGTGGTCCTTCGACGACGTCAGCTCCCGCGCCGCCGGGATCCTCGCCCGGCTCCAGGACGGGTCGATGCCCTGTGACGGTGCCTGGCCTGCGGCGCGGGTCGAGGTCTTCCAGCGGTGGGCCAGCACCGGGCGCAGGCCCTGAACGCGGTTGACTCCGTACCGCGGTGCTGGAGGCGGTCGCCACCGGGCAGGCCGGCCGGGTGAACCGGATCCCGCCGGGCGCCGTTGTACCGGGACGGCAGGCCGGGCAGCGGGCGCAGCAGCCCGCCGCCCGGCCTCGCGGGTTATCCGGTCGGCGCTCAGCCGACCGTGTAGGTGTAGGGGATATTGATCAGCTCGTCACCGCCGTCCGTGGCCAGGTTGAAGGTGTCCACGCCGATGAAGCCGCGGACCACCGTGCCCTTGGGCGCGTTCGGGGTGATGGTGAGCGTGATGCTGCCCGTCTGGCCGGGGCCGAGGCTCAGTGGTGAGTAGGTGGCGTCCGGGTTGACGCTGGCCGCCCAGATGTCACCGCTGCTGGCGGTCACGGCCGGGTCGAACGGGTTGGTGTTGGCCACCGCGGCCAGGTTCACCGTCCCGTTGGTGGGGGTGATGAACGGCCCGGTGGCGTCCGGGAGCGCGACCTCGAACCCGGGGGCGAGCTCGGGATCCGCGACCACGGCGGCCGAGTTGTTCCCGAACGAGACGCCCAGCACGTCGGGGTCGCCGAACTGCTGCTCCACGTCCATGGTGATCGGGACGGTGCCCTGGGCGGCCACCGCCAACGAGTTGGTGTTGGTCGGGACCAGCCAGTTGGGCACGGCGAACACCGACAGCGGCAGCGGCACGTCATTCACGTCGTTGCCGAGCAGTTCCTGCGGTGTCTTGCCGTTCAGCCGGGCGTCGGCGAAGAAATCCTTCCTGATGTTTCCGGTGTTGGCCACCGTGATGGTCGCCGTGACGGGCTGGCCGGCCGGCAGCACCGTCTTGGCCGAGTTCGGGAGCCCGCTGCTGGTCACCGACGGCGCGGTGAACGAGATGGACCCGGTATACGGCTCGCTGAGGTGCGCTCCGTCACCGGGGCCCGCGACCAGCAGGATCAGCGTCCACAGACCGGACTGCGGTGTGGTGCGGAAGAACTGCATGGCCGGGCCGAAGCCGAGGAAGTTGTCGGCCGAGTCGAACTGGGCGGTGGACTGGATGTTCAGCGGCTCACCGTTCGGGTCGACCAGGAATCCTTCCACGTTGTAGCCGCTGTCCTGCAGTTGCAGGGCGACGTTCAGCGATGGTTTGTTGTTCGGCACGTTGAACTGATAGGTGAACTCCTGGCCGCCGTTGCCGGTCGCGCCGCCGCCGGTCAGCGTGCCGGCGAACGAGCCGCCGCCCGGGCTGATCGGCACGAGCGAGCGGAGGATGACCGGGATGCTCCCGTCGGTGCTGCTGCCGGTGCCCAGGTGCAGGCTGAGCGCCTCGTCTCCCGCCTGCCCCGCGGTGACCTTCACCGTGAAGGTGGCGCTCTGCCCCGGCTTGAGCGTGCGGGACGACGGTGACACCGAGCCCGCCGCGTGAGTCTGCTCGGCCTGGTAGGAGAACTGGACCGGCCCGAAATACGGCGCGGTGCTGACCGTGAAGATCACCGCGGTCCACGTGCCCGCCGTGGGGTTGTGCACCTCCACGTGCCCGAACCCGCTCTGGTTCGTCCCTATCAGCGAGTACGCGGCGACGTTGCCCTGCGGGTCGAACAGCGTCTCATAGGCGACGCCACCGATGTTCTGTGCGTTCCAGGTGATGTTGCCGTTGAGGTTGTCCGCCCCCGGCGGGACGCTGAATGTGTGCAGGGCGTAGTAGTCGGTGTTCCCCTCACCGTCGATGTAGGTCGGCGACGAAGAGCTGAGGGTGACCGAGCCGGTGTCGTTCGACCGCGTGGTCGGGTTGCCGGACACGGTCGGCGTGACCGTCTGTGATCCGGAGCCCTCGTTGGTGACGGTCACGTTCATGTTGGCGGGCTGGCCGGCGCTCGTGGTGGCATCCAGGCTCGTCTTGTCCAGCAGCAGCGTGCTGCCCTGCGGGCTGCTGGTGTTGATGGACTCGGCGAGCCGGACGGCCTTGAGCGTGTTGACCAGGCCGGCGCCCTGGTGGTCGGCGGGTGCGTCCAGGTCGGTGGCCGTGCTGACGATGATCCGCTCGACCAGCGCCGGGGACGGCGCGTTGCCGCCGTGGGAGTTCTCATAGGCCTCGATGACCAGCGCCGCGGTACCCGAGGTCTCCGGCGCCGACGCGCTGGTGCCGCCGGCCGCCCAGATCGGTGGCGGGTTGGTGCCGTGGTCGATGTCCGCACAGCCCAGGAACTGCGCGGTGTTGCTGCTGCACAGCGACCAGCCGCGGTCACCGGGGGCGACGACGTCGACCGTGTGCGGGTTGAACTGGGTGACACCGGCCGAGGACAGCGCGGTGATGTTGTTGTTGTCCCAGCCGCCCGGCACCAGGTTCGTGCCGTACCGGGTGGTCTGCCGGTAGACCTGGTAGGTCGTGGTCCCGCCGACCGCGATCACGCCGGGCGTGGTGGCCGGCGAGCCGATGTCGTTGAACGGGCCCTCGTCGCCGCTGCTGGCCACGACCGTCACGCCGGCGGCCACCGCCGCCTGGTCGGCCAGGGCGACCGGGTCGTCCTGGGTGTTGGGCACCGGGAGCCCGCCGATCGACTCGTTCAGCACGTTCACGTGGTCGTGCAGCACCGCCCACTCGACCGCCTGGATGATCTGCGAGTTGAAGAAGCCGGCCGCGCTGCCCGCCACGTTCAGCACCGCGAGGCTGGCGCCGGGCGCGATGCCCTCGATCTTGATGGTGCAGCCGGGGGGCAGCGGGTGCGCCGGGTTCACGAAGCCGGACAGGTCGTAGGTCTGGTTGCCCTGCGAGGCGATCGTGCCGGCGTCGAGGAAGGCTTCCCTGCCGTCGGTCGGCGCGTTCGGGCCGTAGCCGCTGAAGTCCTGGTAGTCGAAGATGACATGCTGGCCGTTCGCCCGGATCAGGTCCGGGTTGTTCGGGTCGATGCCGTCGGCGATGATGCCGACCTTGATCCCGGTCCCGGTCACGATCTGGTTGGCCGCGTCCACGTTCATCACCTGGCGCGCCTCGGGCTCGACCAGCGGCTGGGCCGGGTTGCTCGGGCAGATCTGCTGGTTAGGGGCGTTGACCGCGCCCCGGTGACCCCGGCGCGCCGCGGCCGGGAAGATCGGGCCCGCCCCGGTGCCCAGCGAGGCGAAGTGCCGCATCTGGTCGGGTACGACGGCCCGCACCGCTGAGTTGCGCTGCAGCCGGGCGGCCTCGGCCGCCGAGATCGTCGCGGAGATCGCGTTGATGATGTGGTAGCTGTGCACGTGGGTGGCGCGGACCTGGCGCAACTCCGCCAGCACGCCGGCCTGGGACGCGTTGGCCGCCTGGATCCGCGCGTTCGCGGTGGCGCCCCTGGCGGGCAGCCCGGTGAGCTGGTCCTTGAAGATGATGATCGAGCGGTGCGTCGCGTGTGCCGCCAGGCGCTCGACCTGTGCGGCGGTGAGCACGGACTTGGTGCCCTTGAACACGTGGCCCGGCGAACGGGCCGCCACGGCGGTGCCGCTGGCGGCCAGCGGCAGCAGCCCGGCGGTCCCTAAGACCGCAGCCAGGCGAAGACCATTGCGAAAGCGCATGAATTTGCCCATCCCTTCCAGAAACTGGCGGCGGTGATCGCCGGTGATCACGCCGCGCACACTTCCGGCCCCGACGCAAGCCTCCCCTTTGCGGCCGGCTTGTCAACCCTTGACAAAACGAAAGGCATGGGGCTGGCCGGGCCGCCCGGCGTGCCGGGCGGTGTGGCGGGACAGGCGAAGGGGCCGCCCGCGGCGCGGGCGGCCCCTTGCGAAGTGGTGGCGGCCAAGAGTGCCTAGCGGTCCCGTTTGCCTAGCGCGGGGTGCTCTGAGCCGCGGGCAGGGCGGTCAGCCGAGATAGGTGTCCAGGAAGGTGTTGGCGATGATGCCGTAGCCGAGCACGTTGGCGTGGATGTTCGGCCCGACCGGCGGCGCCGCGCACTCCCAGGTGTAGGTGCAGATGTAGGCGACGGCCTTGGGCACCTTGCCGAACTCGGGCAGGGTGACCTTGGCGCCGAACTGGGTGGTGTGGAACGCGGTGAGCACGTCGGCGACCTTGGCCCCGAAATGCGTATAGACCTGGCCCAGCAGGCTGGCGAAGGCCTGGGCCAGCGCGATGCTGTCCTTGGCCAGGGCCTTGCCCGCGGCCGTGCCCGTGAGCCAGTTGGCCAGCTCCGGGTCGTAGTAGTTCATGCCGATGATCGGCGGCGGGCCGCTGCCGCTGGCCGAGGTCAGCGTGTCCATGATGGCCGTGAGATTGGCCTGGACCTGCGGGAAGACCCCCTCCAGGCACTTGACGATCTTGGGGAGGCTGGTCAGCACCAGGCACGGGTTCAGGTCGTTGGCCCCGATGTCGATGGTCACCAGCTGCACCTTGCCCTTGTGGCTGGCCAGGAAGGCGGCCGCCTGGGAGAGCTGCGAGCCGGTGGGGTAGGTGCATATGCCACCTTTGATCATGGTCCCCGTGGTCTCGCCCGGGCAGCCCAGCTTCACCAGGCGAAGCGACGGGTTGGCCGTCCGCAGCGCGGCGAACAGCTGGTTCGGGTAACCCACGTTGGTTTCGACGCTCACCCCGGAAGAGTTGGGCTGGACCCCCTGGGCCAGCGAGTCCCCGAGCGACAGGTAGTAGGTGTTGGCCGATGCGGTGGCCCGGTGAGCGGCGAGCGCGGGAGCCGCCCCGGCCATCGCCGCTGTGGTGACGGCTGTGGCCACAGCGATGGTTGCAGCGATGCGACGCATCATTTTCTCCTGATACGGAAGAGATGACCGCTAGGTGAACTGGATCGTAACTGGGTTGGCACCGGCACGTAAGCCCTGAGTAAAAACCTTGGTCAAATGCGGACCCGCTCACCACCGTGGTGATGCCGTGCCGCGAGCAGCAGCACGTGACCGGCGTGCCGCCTGGTCATGCGCCGGTTGTTGGGCAAGTCGACGGCTTGGGGGGCGTCGCGGTTTCGCTTGGGTACACTGACCGCCTACGGGACGCCATGGCCGGTGCGTCGCCGCTCCCAGGCGGCTCCCGGCCCCCCCGGCGGCAGCGGCCGCGGGCTTCACTTCGATGGCGCAGCGTGAAGGAGTCGGAATGCGCGTAATGGTCCTGGGCGGTGATGGGTTTTGTGGCTGGCCGACATCGTTGTATCTGTCGGACCGCGGCCACGACGTCACCATCGTCGACAACCTGAGTCGCCGGAAGATCGACGTCGAGCTTGAGGTGGAATCCCTGACGCCGATCCGGCCGGTGAGCGAGCGGATCCGCGTGTGGCACGAAGTCTCGGGACACGAGATGGGTTTCGTGGACCTGGACCTGGCGACCGAGTATGACCGGCTTGTGTCAGTCCTGGAGGACATCCGCCCGGATGCGATCGTGCATTTCGCCGAGCAGCGTGCGGCACCGTACTCCATGCGGAACACGCACACCAAGCGGTACACCGTGGACAACAACGTGCGGGCCACCCACAACCTGCTCACCGCGCTGGCCGCGACCCGGATCGACGCGTCGCTGGTGCACCTGGGCACGATGGGCGTCTACGGGTACGGGTGGTCCGGGAGCGCGCCGATCCCCGAGGGGTACCTGACCGTCAAGGTGCCCACCCCGGACGGCGAGATCGAGCGGGAGATCCTGCACCCGGCCAACCCCGGGTCGGTCTACCACATGACCAAGACCCTCGACCAGCTCATGTTCGCCTTCTACGCCAAGAACGACGGGCTGCGGATCACCGACCTGCACCAGGGCATCGTCTGGGGCACCCAGACCGACCAGACCAGCCGCGACGAGCGGCTGATCAACCGGTTCGACTATGACGGCGACTACGGCACCGTGCTGAACCGGTTCCTCATGCAGGCCGCGATCGGGCACCCGCTGACCGTGCACGGCACCGGCGGGCAGACCCGGGCGTTCATCCACATCCGCGACACCGTCCGGTGCATCGAGATCGCGATCACCAACCCGCCGGAGGACCCGTCCCGGGTGCGCGTGCTGAACCAGATGACCGAGACGCACCGGGTCCTCGACCTGGCCAAGATGGTGGCCGACGTGATGGGCGCGGACATCGCCTACCTGCCGAACCCGCGCCGCGAGGCCGAGGAGAACGACCTTTCGGTGCGCAACGACCAGTTCCTCGCGCTCGGGCTGCAGCCGACCACGCTGTCCGAGGGGCTGCTCGAGGAGGGCCGGGAGATCGCCGCCCGGTACGCCAGCCGGGCGGACCCGGGCAAGATCGTCTGCCGCTCGGTCTGGAAGGCGGGCATGGAAACCGCCGACGACCTGATGGTGGAGATCCCCGCCCAGTAGCCCGGGGTTCGCTGGTACGCAGCCAGGGTTGGACTGGCCCCAGTCCAACCCTGGTCCCACTTCCCGGCCGGTGTCCTGGCGGGCGGGCCCGGCCCGATAACGTAGCGGTGTGCGCGCATGGGTGGTGGACCAGCCCGGGCCGATGGCGTCCGGGCCGCTGCGCCTGGTCGAACGGCCGGTGCCCGAGCCCGGGCCCGGTGAGCTGCTGGTGCGGGTCATCTGCTGCGGCGTCTGCCGCACCGACCTGCATCTCGCCGAGGGCGACCTGCCCCCCCGCGCGCCGGGCATCACCCCCGGCCACGAGGTGGTCGGCGAGGTGGCCGCCACCGGCCCGGGGGCGGCCCGGTTCCGCCCCGGTGACCGGGTCGGCGCGGCCTGGCTGGCCGGGACCGACGGCACCTGCCGGTACTGCCGCCGGGGGGCGGAGAACCTCTGTCCCGCCTCGGCCTACACCGGCTGGGACCGGCACGGCGGCTACGCCGAGTACCTCACCGTGGCGGACGCGTTCGCGCACCCGCTCCCGGACGGTTTCAGCGACGCCGAACTGGCGCCGCTGCTGTGCGCGGGGATCATCGGCTACCGCGCGCTGCGCCGGGCCGAGGTCCCGCCCGGCGGCACCCTGGGCATCTGGGGCTTCGGCGGCTCCGCGCACCTCGCGGCCCAGATCGCGATCGGCCAGGGCGCCGAGGTGCACGTGTTCACCCGGGCCCCCGCCGCCCGGGAACTCGCGCTCAGCCTCGGCGCGGCGTCCGCCCAGGACTCGTTCGACCCGCCGCCGGTCCCGCTCGACTCGGCGATCATCTTCGCGCCCGTCGGCGACATGGTGCCGGCCGCGCTGGCCGCCCTCGACCGGGGCGGCACCTGCGCGATCGCCGGGATCTACCTCACCGACATCCCCCCGCTCAACTACGCGGAGCACCTGTTCCAGGAGCGGGCCCTGCGCAGCGTCACCGCCAACACCCGCGGCGACGCCGCCGAGTTCCTCACCCTGGCGCAGCGGCTGCGGATCAAGGTCACCACCACCCCGTACTCCTTTGACCAGGCCAGCCAGGCCCTGGCCGACCTGGCGGGAGACCGGATCCATGGTGCTGGCGTACTGTCCATGAAAGATGCGGCGGCGGACGGGTAGCGGCGCTGCGCGCGGCGGCGGCGGCTACGTAGGCTGGGGCGGTGACCAGCCATCTCGACACCGCCCGCGCCCTGCTCGCCCGCACGCCACTGGTCGACGGCCATAACGACCTGCCGGCCAAGCTCCGCGACGAGCGCGGCGGCGATGCCGCGGCGACCGACCTCAGCGCGTCGCTCAGCTTCACCGACACCGACCTGCCCAGGCTGGCCGCGGGCCGGGTGGGCGCGCAGTTCTGGTCGGTGTACGTGTCCGCGTCGCTGGCCGGCGAGGCGGCCGTCGCGACCACGCTCGAGCAGATCGACTTCGTCCGCGGCATGACCCGCCGCTACCCCGGCGCGCTGGAGCTCGCGCTGACCGCGGCCGACGTGGAGCGGATCTTCGCGGCCGGCAAGGTGGCCTCGCTGCTCGGCGCCGAGGGCGGCCACTCGATCGGGTCCTCGCTCGGCGTGCTGCGGATGTTCTACGAGCTCGGGGTGCGCTACATGACGCTCACCCACAACAAGAACGTCGGCTGGGCCGACTCGGCCACCGACGAGCCGGACGCCGGCGGGCTCAGCGAGTTCGGCCGCGAGGTCGTGGCCGAGATGCAGCGCCTCGGGATGCTGGTGGACCTGTCCCACGTGGCGCCCCCGACCATGGCCGACGCGCTGGACACCGCGCGGGCCCCGGTGATCTTCTCGCACTCCAGCGCGCTGGCGCTGTGCGGCCACCCGCGCAACGTCCCGGACCCGATCCTGGCCGGGCTGGCCGCCAACAACGGCGTGTGCATGGTCACGTTCGTGCCGCGGTTCGTCTCCCAGGACTGCTGGGACTGGGAGCGGGAGCTGGAGGACGACATGCGGCGGCGCGGCCTTGACCCCGACGACTTCGGTGTCCGGTCGGCGGCGCGCACCGAGCGGGCCACGGCCAGCCCGCCGCCCCGGGCGACGCTCGCCCAGGTCGCCGACCACATCGACCATGTGCGCGAGGTCGCGGGCGCGGACCACGTCGGGATCGGCAGCGACTTCGACGGCACCGACGACCTGCCCGACGGCCTGTCCGACGTGTCCTGCTTCCCGGCCCTGTTCGCCGAGCTGCTGGGCCGCGGCTGGAGCGAGGACGACTGCGCGCGCCTGGCCGGCCGCAACGTCCTGCGCGTCCTGCACGACGCCGAGGCCGCCGCCCGCGGCTAGGTGCAGGTGCGCGGGCGGGGCTAGAAGTGGGTGCGGGGGCGGTCGGCCAGCTCGCCGTCCAGGTAGAGGTCCACCTTCTCGTTGTAGAAGCAGGCGAGCCCGGCCACCTTCTGGCTCTCCGGCAGCGGCGTCCGGTAGATCCACACGATGTCGGCGTGCACCGCCTGGCCGGTGTCCACCGACCAGTAGCCGGCCGCGCCCTTGTACGGGCAGTGGCTCACCGTGTCCGACGGCCGCAGCAGGTCCATCCGCACGTCGGTGAGCGGCAGGTAGTAGCGGGGCGGCAGCCCGGTCTCGAACAGGATGTGCGGCTGGGCGGAGTCGGCGACGGTCACGCCGTCGATCTCGACCCGGACGTGACGGCTGCTCGCCAGGATGTCCACCCGGGTGTAGGGATCGCGCGGGTGGGTGTAGACGAGCTCGTCCTCCTCGAACCACTCGCTCATCGAGTTCCAGTCCAGCCGCACCAGGCTGCGCAGCGTCTCGATCGGCGAGTCCGGGTAGCTCAGCGCCGCGCCCTCGGCGAACGCGCCGGCCACCTTGACGTGGGAGACCCGCCCCTCGCCGCGGCTCGGCGAGTGCTCGGCCCGGCCCGCCGGGACCAGCTCGGCGTGCACGTCCGCGGCCGGGATGTAGTACGTCGGGTAGTACGGCCACTCCCACACCAGGACCGGGTGCCTGGTGTCGGCGACGAGCTCGCCATCCAGGTACGCGCGCACCCACTTGGCGCCCTGCTCGATCTTGATCCCACGTATCTTCTCGGCCATGGGGCCATCTCCGTTCCGGGCTGGCGTCACCTGCGGTGGGGCGGACCCAGTAGCGTCAATCTATGCGACTCGGTGTGCTGGACGTCGGCTCCAATACGGTCCACTTCCTGGTGGTCGACGCCCATCAGGGCGGGCGGCCGCTGCCGGTGTTCTCGCACAAGGCCGAGCTTCACCTCGGGGACCACATGGAGTCGGGGAACCGGCTGTCGGCCAGCGTCGCGCGGCAACTGCGGGCGTTCGTCGAGGAGGCGCTGCAGATCGGCGAGGACAAGGGCGTGGAGGAGTTGCTCGCGTTCGCCACCTCCGCGGTCCGCGACGCGGCCAACGGGGACCAGGTCCTCCGCACGGTCCGCGGCGGCACGGGGGTGGACATCAGGGTGCTGCCGGGGGAGGAGGAGGCCCGGCTCACGTTCCTGGCCGCCCGCCGGTGGTTCGGCTGGTCGTCCGGGCGGCTGCTCATGCTGGACATCGGCGGTGGCTCGCTGGAGATCGCGGCGGGCATCGACGAGGAGCCGGATGTGGCGATCTCGCTGCCGCTCGGCGCGGCGCGGCTGACCAGGGACTGGCTGTCGGGGAACCCGCCCGCGGCCGAGCAGGTGCGGCAGTTGCGCAAGCACGTGCGCGCCGAGATCGCCCGCCGCGCCGCGGAGGTGGCCCGGGCGGGCCCGCCCGACCGGGCGGTGGCCACGTCCAAGACGTTCCGGCAGCTAGCCAGGATCTCCGGCGCCGCTCCCTCGGCCGATGGGCCCTACGTCCGGCGCTGCGTCAGCCATGCCGACGTCACCGACCTGGCGAAACGGCTCGCGACCATGCCGGCTGACCAGCGCGCCGAACTGCCGGGAGTTTCCCTGGTCCGGGCTCCCCAGCTCGCCGCGGGCGCGCTGGTGGCCGACGCGGCCATGGACCTGCTCGGCCTGGCGGAGCTGGAAATCTGCCCCTGGGCACTGCGCGAGGGCGTGCTGCTGCGCAGGATCGACACGCTGGGCGACGCCCCGGTAACGGGATAACGGCCCAGGACGGTCGCGCGGGCCGGCGCGGGCCCGTAACAGCTACTCGCTGCCGCCGGGGTGAGTTCCGCCGCCGGGCTGCGCTGGCCGGGCGGCCGGGCCGGACCTCGGCGCCGGCGTGGTCCGGGCCGGCTTGGCCGTGCCGGGGTCCTCGGTGCCGCCGGCCTCGTCGGCCTCGGCTGCGTGCGCGCCCGCCCGGGCCGGGGCGCCGCGGCCCTCAGTTGCGGCGTCGCGCCCGCCACGGCCGGGCAGTTGCTGTGGCGGCGTGGCCGGTGCGTGCCTGCCGCTCTCCGTGGCTGCCGCGGCAGGCCGGGACGCGGCCGCCTGGCCCGGTGCGGCCGCCGGGCCCGCGGCGGCCGGGACCGCGGCGGTCGCGGTGGCGACGGACTTGGCGACCTCTTCCTCCAGCGACCCGCGGGCAGTCTCGCTCGCCACCAGGTTCGTGACCACGTCGCGTATCTCGGTGAGCCGCCGCATCGTCTCGGTGTGCCGCGAGGTCAGCAGGTTCAGGCGGCGCTCGGCGCCATCGTGGATGGCGGTGGCGCGCATGGTCGCCTCGTCCAGCATCTGCTTGGCCTGTGCCTTGGCCGAGGCAAGCGTGGACTCGGCCTCCTTGTTCGCGTCGGTGACGGTCCGCTCGCTCTCGATGCGGGTCGAGTTGCGCAGCTTCTCCGCCTCGGCGCGGGCGGTCGCGATGGCGTTCTCCGCCTGCTCCTGGGCGGCGGTGAGCATCCGCTCGGTCTGCTCCCGGGCCTCGGTGCGGGACCGCTCGGCGTCCTTCTTCGCGTCGTCCCGCTGCTTGTCGATCTCGTCCTGGGCCCGGGTCCGCTGCGCCTTCGCCTCGTCGTCAGCGAGCTTGAGGATCTGGCCGACCCGTTCGCTGATCTCCTCGTGGGCGGGCTTGTTGGCCAGGTCCTGCCGCGCGGTGGACAGGTCCAGGCGCACCCGCTCCATCTCGTCGAGCGAGCGGGAGAGGCGCTCCTCCAGGTCCCGGATCTGGCTCCGGGTGCGGGCGACGTACTCATCCACCTGGCGGCGGCTGTAACCGCGCATCTGAACTTCGAAGGCGTCTTCCTGGCCCAGGTCCGGCATCAGTTCTGTGTCGTTAGTCATGGTGGCACCCGAGAGATGAGCCAGGCCGTCCCGGTACGCTCCTCGCGGGCACGGGCGGGGCCGCCTGGATGCGGTCGACGGAAGAAGCCGCCCTGGCGGGCGGATAGTGCGGGGTCGCCCCAGACCGGGTCAAGCCGGGGCGGGTGAAGCGGGGCAAGACAACTCTCCCACGCGGGGGTGGTGGGCACGACTCTTGTCCCGACTGCGCTCACGCGCAACCGAAACGAACGATTATCCCGGTTTACCCCAAATTACGGAGCGTTACCGAGAGCGTATGGTCAGTTACTATGGGTGCCATAGTAACATCCGCGCGCGGAGCCCGCCGCGACCGGGCCGGGCCGGCCGGCCCACCGGGGCCGATATGGGCGGGATGTGCCTATACCGGTTGCCCCGACACAGCGCAGTCAGCTTGCTGGAATTGTTATCGGGGGCACGGATAAAATCACCCGAAGGTGGTCCAGGAATGACCCTTGTGGGTCATGCGGGGGCGTCGGGCCGCGTCGTAGCCTTGTTGCCAAGAGGTTCCGCGGATCCGCTCAGCAATGGAGGTGGGCGCGGTGGGAGAGCGTCTCGATCTGCGGGTGCACGACAGCGTTGCACTCGACGAGATCGAACTCTACGCGGAAGTCCTCAGCGCCGTGGCCGCCAGCGACCATCCGCTCACGCTGGACGAGCTCGACGAGGTTCTGGGACTTCGGCCGGTCGCCTGACCCTGCTCGGCGGCCGGTCGGCTGAGGTTGCTCGTCGGCCGTTGGCCGACTTCGCTGTGGACCGGCCGACATGTTGCCCGGGGGACCGAGCCCCCCGGAGCCCCCGCGATTGGTGGCTGAGGTTCGCTGGTCGGGTGGCTGGGGTTCGCTGGTTGGGTGGCCGGGGTTCGCTGGGTCGTTGTCCGTTGTCTCCCGGACTCCCATGTCCGCCCTGGCCCACTGCCGCTCATGGGGGCGGTTACTGAGCTGGGCGGGCCGGGTGCGCGTACATGACGTCGGTGCTGGCCTGGGTGAAGCCGAGCGAGGCATACAGCCGGATCGCCGCCGTGTTGTCGCCGTCCACGTAGAGCATCACCGAGCCGAGGCCGCGACCGCGCAGATACCGCAGCCCGGCCAGGGTCAGCGCCCGGCCGAGCCCGGTGCCCTGTTCACCGGGGTGCACCCCGATGACGTAGACCTCCCCGGTCGGCTCGGCCAGGCCGTCGGCCCCCGGCGGGTGCACCTTGGTCCAGTGGAAGCCGGTCATCCGGCCGCCGCGGACGGCGAGGAGGAACCCGTCCGGGTCGAACCACGGCTGGGCCTCCCGCTGGTCCAGGTCGCCGCGTGTCCAGGTGCCCTGCTCGGGATGGCCGGCGAAGGCCGCCGCGTTGAGCGCGAGCCACTCGTCCTCGTCCCGGCCGGGCACGAAGGCACGCAGGGTGACCCCCGCGGGCAGCCGCGGCTCCGGCACCTCCTCGCGCAGCGAGCGCCGCATCCGCAGCAGCGCCCGGGCCCGGGTGAACCCGGCCGCGGCGGCGAGCCGGGCCGCCGCCGGAAGGTCTCCGTGGGCCCAGATCCGCACCGGCAGCGGGCCCGCCGCGGCCACCGCCGCCGTGGCCAGGGCCAGGCCGCAGCCCCGGCGGCGCCAGGCCGGGTGGATGACAAGCTCCCCGCTGCGGTGGCCGGCCGGATCCGGGGCGCCGAGGTGCGCGTACCCGGCCAGGACGGCCCCCCGTCGCAGCAGCAGGTCGCCCGGCCTCCCCGCGGCGGCGGGGCCTCCGGCGGCGGGGCCGATGCCCAGGTGGAGCCGGACCTGCTCCGACAGCGGGCCCACACCGTCGACGCCGGCCGCCGCGTCGGCGAGGCTGAGCACCTCGCGGGCCTCGGCGGCGCTGACCTTTTCCCGGGTGGTGATGGTGAACTGGTCAGCGTCGTGGCCGCGCAGCGTTCAGCCCCTTCCCGGCGAGCCGGTCACCCGGGCCCGGGTGACCCGGCGGGGGTCGCCGGCGGCGCCGTCACCGCCGGATCCGTTCTCCGTGCCCACGGCGCCAGGCTCGCCGGCCGGTTCCCCGGCCAGCCCGGCGCCGGGCGGCTCCGCGCCCGCCGCGTCGCGCACCTGGCCACGGCGGCCGTCCTCGGCCCCCTTCAACGGCACGAACCGGTAACCCACGTTGCGCACCGTGCCGATCAGCGCCTCATGCTCGGGGCCCAGCTTGGCCCGCAGCCGCCGCACATGGACATCGACCGTGCGGGTGCCGCCGAAGTAGTCGTAGCCCCACACCTCCTGCAGCAGGTGGGCGCGGGTGAACACCCGGCCCGGGTGCTGGGCGAGGAACTTCAGCAGCTCGAATTCCTTGAAGGTCAGGTCGAGGACGCGGGAGCGCAGCCGGGCGGTGTAGGTGGCCTCGTCGATCGACAGCTCACCGGCGCGGATCTCATCGGGTGCCGCGGGCGCGGCGCTCGCCTGGCGCCCGATGGCCAGCCGCAGCCGTGCTTCGAGCTCGGCCGGCCCGGCGGCACTGAGCACGACGTCGTCGGTGCCCCACTCGGCCGTGACCGCGGTCAGGCCCCCCTCGGTCATGACGGCAAGGACCGGGGCATCCGGGGCTGTTCGCCGGAGCAGCTGGCACAGCTGCCGGGCGGACATCAGGTCCCGGCGCGCGTCGACCAGGATCACGTCGGCGGCCGACGCATCCTCGAACGCGATCGTGTCGGCCGGGCCGGTCCGCACCGTGTGCAGCAGGAGGCCGAGCGCGGGCATGATCTCCACGGCTGGCTCGGCGGCGTTGGTGAGCAGGAGCAGCTCGCTCATTCTGCTGCCACCTCCGCCGTACCGTGTGGGGGGTACCCTCCACCAGGGATCTGCCGAAGGGCCCGAGGGCAGCACCGCCCGGAGCCGATGTGAGCGAGGATAGCCGACGTGCCTATGGTAACTGTGCGCTACTGGGCAGCGGCGAAGCATGCCGCCGGGGTGGCCGAGGAGACCTTGCAGGCCGCCACGCTGGCCGAGGCGCTGGCCGCGGCCACGGCGCGGCGGGCGTCGGTGCCGGAGTTCCGCGCCGTCCTGGACCGGTCCTCGTTCCTGGTGAACGGGGAGCA
>Ga0335078_10000385_pt1 | contig 69755 bp, 69 predicted proteins | sample Lox_Sample_32_FD_206711 | JGI IMG/M metagenome (GOLD analysis project Ga0335078, IMG submission 206711) | Soil microbial communities from Loxahatchee National Wildlife Refuge, Florida, United States - Lox_Sample_3.2 | ecosystem: Environmental > Terrestrial > Soil > Wetlands | place: USA...
TGCGCTGCGCCGAGGCCAGCAGCCAGTGGGAAGCCATCTGCCGCAACCGTCACAACCAGACCGGCGCCGCGTGACCAGGCACATCCCGAAGACGATCTTGGCTACCTACAAAATTGACGCGCACCCGGCGACGCCGGGTGTGGGACAAGAATGTAGGTGACTGGCCGGTAACGTGGCCTGGCAAGGGTGGTCTGAGTGTGTGACCCGGTCAGATCTGGGTCAGGCGGCGCCTGTCTGGTTGTGTGCTTGCGGCCAGATCTGTTCCCACCGGCCGCTGGCCTCCTGGCAGCGCAGGGTCAGGATGCCGGTGGCGCCTGGCACTGACCAGTGCATGCCGGACAGTTTCAGGCGCTGCCCGGCGACCGCTTTGCATCCGGCCTCAACTGTCCCGGAGCCGGTGAACAGGCCCAGCGAGCGGAAGTGCTGGTAGCGCATCCGGTGCGCGTTGTTCTCGAAGTAGCCGGGGGCGGTGTCCAGTTCCCCGGCCTTGTGGCCGGCCAGGGGGAAGGTGCGGGCGGCGGACACGATGGCGCCGATGTTGCCTGCGTGCAGCTCGCCGAGCCGGGTGGTGAGCCAGTCCTGGTGGTGGTCGCCGGGCATGAAGGCCAGCAGCCTGGCCAGGTCGTGCAGGTGCTCGCGGGCGTGGTAGAGATCGACGATCTGGGTGGCTTCGGGGAAGTGCTGGCCGGCCAGGTTCCAGATCCAGTGCGCGCCGTCGCCAAGGAAGACCAGCTGGCGGATGTGCCCGGCACCGCGGCGGCGTGCCCCGGCGGCCATCGGTGTTCCGAACCTGGCGGCAGGGGCGAAGGTGGCGAGGTAGGCCGAGGAGCCAGGGTCGCGGATGGGATAGCTGTCCTTATCCACGGTGGCCTGGGTGAATGCGCAGCATAGCTTCACTTGCCTGGTGCGGGCTTTGCCGTCGTCACCCTTGCCGTCCCGCCCTTCGGTCTCGGCCGCGATCATCGGCACGCCGGTGCCGTCAATCGCGATATACAGCTTGTCCGGCAGCGGCCCGGGCGGGGGCAGGGGCACCAGGGTGCGGGCGGTGATCGCCGCCGCCTGGGCCTGGATCGCCGCGGCGGCCGCCATGCCGCCGGCCTCGGCGTGGCGGCCGGGGCGCCTGCCGGTCAGCTCGATCCCGGCCAGTTCGCCGGCCAGGCCGGCGCCAGGGGCAAACGGCACGGCTGCGCCGGCCCGGGCGCTCATCCTGGCCAGTCCCGGCGACATCGTCTGGCCGGCCACGCCCAGTCCGGCGTCTTTGGGGGCCAGGCCGTGCCCGCAGGCCTGGCAGTGATACCAGGCCCTGGTGAGAGTGACCCGGCCGGGCACCGTGTCCACGGTCTTGTCCCGGTAGGACACAAACCGGGCCTGATGACCGCTCCCGCACTCCGCCCGCGGGCCGCGGTGCCCGGTGTCGGCAGCCAGCAGGTCTTCCAGCACGCCGCGGCCGAGCCTGGTCAGCCCGGCGCGGATCGCCAGTTCCGCCGCCTCGATGCCCTCCCCGCGGGCCAGCGAGGCAGCCACGGCACCAGCCAGCCGGGCTACCCCGGCCGCGGCTTCCGCCGCGAGCGCCCCGCAGAGCCCTTTTTCTGCCCCTCCGGGTCAGGGGCCCCGGCACGGGACGGGGTTAACGGCGGCCGGGCATCACAGATCGCCTCGTTCACCTGCTCGATCTGCCCGGTCAGCGACCGGAACCGCTCCCACCCGCCCGCTTCCCGTCCCGCCTTGCCCAGCTCCGGGCCAGGCCGCGGATGCGTAGTCACCGTCTTGCCCCCCTGCCACCGGGTCAGGTTCCACTGCGGCCCGTGACCCCGCTCACCCGGCCGGGCGCACCGGCAGTTCGGCTTGCCGCACTTGCGGAACACCGCGCTCAGCGTGCCCCGCCGGAAGTCACCAACCCCGCTCAGCTCGGCATACAGCCGCGCCCGCTCCGCCTCCAGCCCCGCCAGGTCCGGTTCGCCAGCCACCACGCCCCCTCTGAGAAAGAACCTACCTCAGAATGGCAGCGCGAGCAGCTACGATCAACCACCCCTACATTCGTGTCCCACACCCGGCGACGCCGGCTGGGCGGCTCATCCGCCTGCCCAGTCAAGAGCGTTCAGGCAGCAACTGCCTGTAGCCATTCGCTCGCTGGCGACGTGGGTCTTTGCTGGTGTGCACAGCGCTGGGGCTGGGGTGGCTGGGTCACGGGGCGCCACCCCGTGACCCAGGCCCCCCCGGAAGATGGGGCTCGCGAAGGTCAGCTCCACCCGATGGCGGGGATGAGCTCCGCCACCTGTGGTCCCCGTGTCTCGTGCTGAACGACTATCCAGCGCCAGGACGCTGGCTATGCGGAGCTGCTACTTCGGGCGCAGTCCGCGGAGTCCATCCCAGTCGCGCACGTGCAGCGCTTCGATGGCTGCAGCCAATATCGCAGCGCCAGCGAGGCCGAGTAGTGCCCCCGCAGCGAATGTTCTGTTTTCGTTGCCCGTCTGGGCGTTCTCGTTAGTGCCGGCCACCTCCCGTCCCGCCGTATCGCCGTTGTTCGGCACGTTTTCCATCCATACGGCGGTGGATTTGCTAACCGCCCAGGTCGGGTAGGAGGACCAGTCGTAGCTGCTGGCTGCCGAGAAGTGGTAGGTGGCATACATCGTCACCGGGGCCGGGTTGCTATTGCTGGAAGTGAGGTCGATCTCCGGAATTGCAGCCGCCGCCGTGAGCCCGTTGTGGCTCACGCCGAAACTGCGCGCCTTCACCTTAAACTCGGCGGTGGCGAACTGCCGGTCAGAGCTGAGATTCAGGCCCGTGTCCCAGCTGCCATCGCTGCAGTCTGACCTTGGACAGTCCACGAAAGTGGTGCCGACCGGCGGGGTAAATACCAGCCCGACGGTTGCTGAGTGCGGCAATTTCCCAAACGGCTCGAGGGAGATCGTTACCTTAGCTATTCCCGCATGCTCGGCGACTTCGTATTGGATGATCCCTAGTGAGGCGTTGGTATTGATGAACACCTGAGCGAAATCAGGCGTAGAACCTTCGGGCGTTGACGGGTACAAGATGAAGGCAGCGACGAATTGCGCCAAGCCGAAGACGGCCAGGATGAGCGGCGCTAAGGTCTTTTTCAGCCTCGGCCGCTTGTCAGCGGCAGCTATGGGCTGCGAGATGTCCTGCGGCCCAGCGACCCGGCGATCAGGCTCCGGGGTCCGGGTAGCGAGTATGTCTGACATGTGGCCTCCCCCGGCCCGGCCAGTCGGGCGTTCCGTTCACTTAGGCGGAGGATGCAGCCCAGTCTGTGATTCATTGCGATATGGGCAGCGGTCCGTATTTGCCGCTCTCCCTGCGGCGGGCGCGCGGGCCGGGAGGCAGCCACGGCAACGGATGATCCTGCCTGACATCAGGTCTGCAGGACCCACTCGTCATCCCGGATGATCTCCACTGTGCCAGCCGGGCCGGTACCGGTGACGGAGAACGGGAAGCTCTGCCCCCACGCGACGTGGCAGCCCGCGTTCTCGCCGAAGAGGGTGTCGCATCGAGACGGTCACCAGCTACGCCCGTATCCGCGGCGGCTGGCTCATGGGTCACCCCGGGTCCAGCCAGAAATGCGGTGGCCCGGGCCGTCGCATCGGTGCCAAGCTGCCTGAATGGCCAACTCTGATCAGAAAGCCGACCTGCACCGTTACCTGCAAGAAGGCCGCGACGCGCTGCTCTGGAAGCTGGACGGCCTGGATGAATATGACATCCGCCGTCCCATGGTGCCGACGGGTACCAGCCTGCTCGGCCTGGTCAAGCATCTGGCCCATGTCGAGCTGGGGTACTTCGGCGATACGTTCAGCCGTCCCTCGGCCGACAAGCTGCCCTGGGACGCATCCGACCCGAACTCGGATATGTTCGCGGCCGCCGGTGAGTCACGCGAATTCATCACCGGCCTGTACCGCCGAGCCTGGGCACACGCTGACGCCACGATCGACACGCTGGCCCTCGACGCCACCGGCCGGGTGCCCTGGTGGCCGCCCGGCCGGAACGAAGTGACGCTGCACCGCATCCTGGTTCATGTGATCGCCGAAACCTGCCAGCACGCCGGGCACGCGGACATCATCCGCGAACTCATCGACGGGGCGAGCGGGCTGAGCGCCGAGCGCCCCAACCTGCCCTCGGAGGATCCGGCATGGTGGGCTGCATACCGGGACCGGGTGGAGCGCGCCGCGCGGGAAGCTGCCGCCCGCGGGGCAACGTGACAGGCGGTCTTCCGGAGCAGCCCAGCTAGCTGGTCCAGCCGTCACCAGCCTCGATCCGCCCACGGCCGGACCAGCGGTAGCTGGGCTGCCAGCCGAGGATCGCCCGGGCGGCCGAGCAGTCGACGAGTGCGCGCCACGGGTCAGCCCGGTACCGGGCCGGGTCGTGCACCGGCACGTCCGGAGCCAGCTGGGCCACGAGGTCGAGGCTGGGCCTGGTGGCCGCGATATCGGCCGCGCACAGCACGGCCCGGTGATGCCCGGTCAGCGGGACCGTGAGCGCCAGGCCGACGGCCGTGGCCACGTCCCGCACGTCGACGAACGCGCCGTACTCCCAGTACGGGACCCACTCCGAACCCGGCTCCGCGTGCCACTGCGCCTCGATCCGCTGATACTGGCCCGGATCCCAGACCCAGACCGGGCGCAGCGACACGCTGGCGATCCCGGTTCGCGCGGTGAAACCGCGGCACAGATCCTCGGCCAGGCATTTGGACAGGCCGTAGGGGCGGGTGGCCCGGCGGGGATGCGCGTCATCGAGGGGGAAGTAATCGGGGCGGCGCTCGCCCTCGGCGGTGCCGAAGACCTGGGCGCTGGAAAAGTGCACGACCCGGTCCGCCCCGGCCGCTCCGGCGGCCAGCAGGGTGTGCCAGGTGCCGAGCACGTTGACCGCCATGATCTGCTCCGGCCGGCCCGCGGCGTCGTTCGCCAGCGCCGCCAGGTGCACGACCGCGCGGCAGCCCGCCGCCGCCCAGGTCACCTGGCCCGGGTCGAGCAGGTCGTCACCGCCGGCCAGGTCGAAGCCCACCACGTCGTGGCCGAGGTCGGCCAGGTAGCGGGCGACCGGGGCGCCGACGTTGCCCCGGTGGCCGGTGACCAGAACGCGCACGCCGGCCAGGCTAGCCGCTCACCCGGCGCAGCCCGGGAAACCGGGCCTGACTCTCCCCCCAGGGCAGGGTACAGACTGAAGCCGTGCCCAGCGTCCTGCCGATCGGTGACTTCTCCCGTGCGACCCACCTGAGCGTCAAAACGCTGCGCTACTACCACCGGGTCGGCCTGCTGGAACCGGCCGACGTGGATCCGCACACCGGCTACCGCCGGTACACCACGGCCCAGATCCCGGTGGCCCAGGTCATCCGGCGGTTCCGGGACCTGGACATGCCGGTCGGTGAAGTCCGGCAGGTGCTGGCCGCACCGGACGTCGCGGCGCGCAGCGAGCTCATCGTGGCCCACCTGGGCCGCCTGGAGGATGGCCTGGCCCGGACCCAGAGCGCGGTCGCGTCCCTGCGTGACCTGCTCGAGCACCCGTCACCGAGCGAACCGGCGGGCATCAGCCACCGCCGCGTCCCGGCTACCCCGGCCGCTGCGATCCGCGGCGTGGTGGACATGGCCGATATCCCGGCCTGGTTCCCGGGTGCGCTCGGCGAGCTGCACGCCACCATGGACGCCCAGAACCTGGCGCCCGACGGGCCCAGCGGCGGCATCTACGCCACCGACCTGTTCGCCCACGACCAGGGTGAGGCCGTCATCTTCGTGCCGTGCCGCACGCCGGTGCGGCCGGTTGGCCGGGTGGTCCCGCTGACCGTGCCAGCCGTCGAGCTGGCCATGATCACCCATCACGGGCCGCACACCGACATCGACCGGGCCTACGGCTCGCTGGCCAGCTACGTCACCCAGCACGCGCTGGCCGTGGACGGCCCGATCCGGGAGTACTACCTGACCGGCCCGCACAGCACCGCCGACCGGGCCCAGTGGCGGACCGAGATCGGCTGGCCGGTCTTCCACGCCGGCCCCGGCCCGCAGCCCGGCTGACCCGCGGCGCGCCGGATATTCCGCCCGAACGCCACTTCGGCGCTGGTCACGCGCTGCACCACGCGGATGCGGGCGAGACTCGACAGCGGCGCCAGCCCGACCCGCCACACCCGGTCCCGGAACGCGGCGGCCGCAGTCCCGGGCTGCCTTACCCTGGGCCGGCCAGCCTTACCCTGGGCCGGCCGGCCAGGCCGCACCGCCCCGGCCGGCCAGGGCAGCTCCCGCCCGGCGGGAGCCGGATGGAAACTCTGAGCAACCACCTGCGCGGGTGGTAAGCGGTAGCCGGCGCTGTATCGTGACCGGGCGGGTACCGCTCGGCCGGGCGGCCGGGGCCGTGGTGACAGATGGTCGAAAACAAGCAAGTTGACCAGAATGGGACCTTAGACCCTGTCCATAACCAGGGGAATCTGGTGAACTAGTACGCGATGGCTACGGGCCGGGCGGGGGTTCCCGGACTCCGTAGCCGATTCGGGGGGCGGAGAGCCCTGTGTGCCCGGCTGGGGAGGCGCACAGGGCTCTCATCCGTTTTCCGGTCACGTACGGTGATCGCCCGCTGTGTCACTGTCCGTGATCACCGGGCCCGCTCAGCTCAGGCCGGCGCGCTCGCCACCGGCACGCTGGCGTCGGCCCAGACGCGCACGATGTCGCGCATCGACAGCAGCCCGGTGACTTCCTGCCCGTCCACCACCACCAGGTGCCGGAACCCGGACCGCACCATCGTGTCGGCGGCCTGCTGCAGGGTCCAGTCCGGCGCGGCGAACACCACGTCCACCGTGCGGTGCTGGGCGACCAGCTCGGTGTCCGGGTCCTGGCCGGTGCCGACGGAGTCCAGGATGTCGCGTTCGGTCAGAATGCCGATTCCGGCGTGCTGATCGTCGATCACCACGGCCGCGCCGACCCGGCGGGCGGACATCAGCCGGGCCGCCTGGCGCAGCGTGTGCGCGGGCCCGATCGTCAGCACCACCGTGGTCATGCCGTCCCGCACCTTCACGATCGATCACTCCCTGGGCCAGGTCAGAAGCGCCACCACCATCCCGTGGGCTGCGCCGGGCCGGCGGTGGCACCTCGTGCGGACATAACGCGCTTGTGCCTTTGTGACGGGCACTGAACTCCAGCATCCGCGCAACCCGGCCCGAGGGCAAGGCCCTTTCCGCATTCAGTTCCCAGGTCGTTGGGCGTCCTATAAGCGCAGGTTGAAGGACTGGCCGGGCCGCCGCCCGGCGGCTCCGGCGGGGTGCCGGTCAGCCGTCCGCGAGCTCGCCAGCCAGCGCGCTGAGCACCGACTGGTGCAGCCGCCCGTTACTGCACACCACGCTGCCGCCCTCCGGGGTGGCCCGGCCGTGCAGGTCGGTGAACACGCCGCCGGCTTCCTCCACGATGACCTGCAGTGCGGCGATGTCCCACAGCGACACCTCGGGCTCGGCGGAGAAGTCCACCGCGCCCTCGGCCACCAGGACATGCGACCAGAAGTCGCCGTAGGCCCGGGTCCGCCAGGCCGACTGGGCCAGGTCCAGGAAGCCGTCCAGCATGCCCCGCTCGGCCCAGCCGCCCACGCCGGAATAGGAGAACGAGGCGTCCTCGACCCGGGCCACGTCGGACACCCGGCACCGGGTCGCCTTGGTCAGGCCGCGCCCGGTCCACGCGCCGGTCCCGGGGGCCGCCCACCACCGGCGGCCGAGCAGGGGCGCGGACACCACGCCGGTGACCACCCTGTCCCCGTCCATCAGGCCGATCAGGGTGGCCCAGACCGGGACCCCGCGGACATAGTTCTTGGTCCCGTCGATCGGGTCGATGACCCAGCACCGGGGCCCGCCGCCGTCCCGGCCGAACTCCTCGCCCAGCACGGCATCGCGGGGCCGGGACCGGCGCAGCACGTTCCGCAGCACTTCCTCGGCCGCCTTGTCCGCGTCGGTGACCGGCGTCAGGTCAGGTTTGGCCTCGACGTGCAGGTCCAGGGCCCGGAAGCGGCGCGTGGTGATGTCGTCGGCCGCGTCGGCGAGGACGTGGGCGAAACGCAGGTCATCGTCGTATCCCGCCATGCCGCGAAACGGTAGCGGATCAACGCCGTCCCCGGCCATTGCCCCCGCTGGCCGGCTAGTCCAGGGCCGGGCCCGGCGGTGCCGGGTGGTCCGCGCTGTCGTCGCCCTCCCGGCTGCGCAGCAACCGGCGCAGCGAGTCCAGCCGCATCATCAGGCGGCGGTCCCCGCCCTGGTCACGGACCCAGTCGTCGAGCGCGCAGTCCGGCTCCAGGTGGCTGCAGCCGCGCGGGCAGGCCAGCGTGCCCGGGGCCAGGTCGGGGAAGGCCCGCACCACCCGCTCGGGGGACACGTGGGCCAGGCCGAACCCGCGCAGCCCGGGGGTATCGATGAGCCAGCCCTCGCCGGGCGGCGGCAGCGGCAGCGCGACCGCGGACGAAGACGTATGGCGGCCCCGCCCGGTCACCGGGCTGACCGCGCCCACGGCCCGGTCCGCTCCCGGGATGAGCGCGTTGACCAGGGTGGACTTGCCGACCCCGGAATGCCCCACCAGGACGCTGACCCGGTCGGCCAGCGCGTCCCGCAGCGGTTCGAGGCGGCCCGGGGAGAGCGGCTGGCCGAGCACCAGGTGCGGGACGCCAAGCGGCCCGTACACGTCGAGGATCGGGCTGGCCGGGGCCAGGTCGGACTTGGTCAGCACCAGCAGCGGGCTGAGCCCGGCGTCGAACGCCGCGACCAGGAACCGGTCGATCAGCCGGGGCCGGGGCGGCGGGTCGGCCAGCGCGGTGACGATGACCAGCTGGTCGGCGTTGGCCACGATGACCCGCTCGACCGGGTCGGTGTCGTCGGCCGAGCGGCGCAGCACCGACTTCCGCGGCTCGACCCGGACGATCCGGGCCAGCGTGCCCGGTGCACCGGAGATGTCCCCGGCCAGGGCGACCTGGTCGCCCACCACCACGCTGCGCCGCCCCAGCTCGCGGGCCCGCATCGCGGTCACCACCCGGTGGCCGATCAGGCAGCCATACCGGCCCCGGTCCACCGAGGCCACGAACGCCTCGGCCGCGTCCTCGTGGGCGGGCCGCCGCCGGGTCCGCGGCCGCGTGCCGCGTGCCGGGCGGACCCGGACGTCATCCTCATCCAGGTTCGTGTGCGCGGGCCGCCGGTTCAGGGCGCCTGCCCCAGCATCGCCGCCCAGGCGGCGGGGAACTCAGGGAACGTCTTGCCGACCGCCCCGGGGCCGGCCACCACCAGGCCCGGCACGGCCAGGCCGAGCACGGCAGCCGCCATCACCAGCCGGTGATCGTCGTAGGTGGCGAACGGCCGGGCCGCACGCAGCGGGCGGGGCCTGATCTCCAGCCCGTCCGGCAACTCGGTCACCGCCCCGCCGAGCGCGTTGATCTCGGCCGCCAGCGCACCGAGCCGGTCGGTCTCCTGCAGCCGCTGGTGGCCGATGCCGGTGAGCACCGACGGCGAGTCGGCCAGTGCGGCCAGGGCGCCGACCGTCAGCGTGATCTCGTTGCAGTCGGCCAGATCGGCGGTGATGCCGCGGATCCGGCCGGTGCCGGTCACGGTCAGCCCGTCCGGGCCGGCCGCGGCGCTCGCGCCCAGCCGGGCGAACACGTCCAGGATCTGGCTGGCCGGCTGAGTAGTCACCGCGGGCCAGTCCAGGATGGTCACGCTTCCGCCGGTGACCAGCGCCGCGGCCAGGAACGGGGCAGAATTCACCACATCAGGCTGAACGCCGATCGCGTGGCTGCTGAGCGCCCCCGGGTGCACGAACCAGGTGTCCGGGAGGCCGGCTCCGCCGGCCGCCGAGCTCGTCTCCACCGTGGCCCCGGCGTCGCGGAGCATCTGCACGGTCATCGCGATGTGCGGGGCCGACGGGGCCCGCGGCCCGCGGTGCCGGACCTCCAGGCCCTTCTCGTAGCGGTGCGCGGCCAGCAGCAGCCCGGACACGAGCTGGGAGGAGGCGGACGCGTCCACGGTGACCGCACCGCCGGGCAGCGAGCCGGTGCCATGCACGGTGAACGGGATGGCGCCCCGGCCGCCGTCGTCGATCGCGGCGCCCAGCTCGCGCAGTGCGGTGATGATCGCGCCGACCGGCCGCTGCGCGGCCCGGGGGTCGCCGTGGAACCGGACCGCCACCCGGGCCAGCGCCGCCACCGGGGGCACGAAACGCATCACCGTGCCGGCGTTGCCCACGTCGATCTCGGTGTCGTGGCTGGCCCAGGCCTGGGTGACCGGCCACGCACCGGGACTGGTGGTGTCCACCCGGGCGCCGAGCGCGCGCAGCGCGCCGGCCATCAGCAGCGTGTCCCTGGCCCGCAGTGGGTGGCGCACCTCGGCCGGCCCGGTGGCCAGCGCAGCCAGCACCAGCGCCCGGTTGGTCATGGATTTGGAGCCGGGCAGCCGTACCCGGGCCCGGACCGGGCCGGTGGCCTGGGGGGCGGCCCAGACCGGTGGCTGGGCCGCGGCCGGGCCCGGGCCGGGCCCGCCGCCCGCGTCCTGCCGCCGGGGTTCCATGCTGTGAGCGTAATGCGTAGCCTGGCCCGGCGGCCCAGCGTGATCCGGCCCAGGCGGGGAAAGAACCAGCGGACACGGCGCAGGTGAACGCCGTCCGGGGTGCGGCGGCCCGGGTGGACATGCGGTGAAGGTTTGGTAAACCAGATTTGTGGTTAAGAATCGCCACATTCTGTGCTTCGCCCGGACCCGGCTGGCCCGGGAACTGACGCCTGGCTAGCAGTGGACGGGAGAATCTGATGTGCGGTCGGTTCGCGTCGGCGCGCAAGCGCCAGGAACTCCTCGAGGAGTTCAGCGTGCAGCGCGACCGTGTCGAGGAGGACCTGCGGCCGGACTACAACGTGGCCCCGACCAAGCCGGTGTACGCCGTGCTGAGCCGGCGGCCCAGGGAGTCCGCCGGCGCCGAGCCGGGGCCGCCGGGCGCCGACGGCGAGGCGGCCGAGCGCGAACTGCGCGTGGTCCGCTGGGGCCTGGTGCCGTCCTGGGCCAAGGACATCTCGATTGGCAGTCGGCTGATCAACGCCCGGGCGGAGACGGTGGCCGTCAAGCCCGCGTTCCGCCGGGCCTTCGCCCGGCACCGCTGCCTGCTCCCGGCGGACGGCTACTACGAGTGGGAGAAGACCGGGGACCCGGCCAAGCCGCAGAAGCAGCCGTTCTACATCCACCGCGGGGACGGCGGGGTGCTGGCCTTCGCCGGCCTGTACGAGCTGTGGCGGGACAAGAGCGTACCCGACGACGATCCGCGGGCCTGGCTGTGGTCGGCCACCATCATCACCACCCGGGCCGAGGACGAGATCGGCCGGATCCACGACCGGATGCCGATGGTGATCGAGCCGGCCCGCTGGGCGGACTGGCTCGACCCGGCCGCCACCAGCGGCGAGGCGCTGCACAGCCTGCTGGCGCCGGCCGCGGTGGCCCACCTGACGTCATATCCCGTCTCAACGGAGGTTAATTCGGTACGGCACAACGGGCCGGGGCTCATTGAGCCACTGGCCGACGCGGCGCAGTCCGGCGGCGCTCCCCGCGGCGCCCCCGACGCGCTGTTCTGAGGCCCCACAGCGGCCGGCCCCCGCGGACCATCCGCACCCGCCGCCGGTGCCCTGACCAGCAGGGAGGATTAATGGAGACTGTCGTCGTACGCCAGCGCCTGGAAGAGGCCTGCGCGCAGCTGGACAAGTCGATCGCGGTGCTGCGCAGCGAGCAGCCGGCCACCCGCGCGGACTTCCCCCAGGACGAGATCGACGCCGGGACCAGCCTGGCCGAGGGCGACCGGGCCGAGGCCATCCTGGCCTCGGCCATGTCACAGCGCGGCGAGATCCTGGCCGCGCTGGGCCGGATCCAGGACGGCAGCTACGGGACGTGCGCCGACTGCGGGCGGCCGATCCCGGAAGGGCGGCTCGAAGCACGCCCGGAGGCGGCCCGCTGCGTGGCCTGCCAGTCCAAGCGGGACCGGCTGCGCCGCTAGCCATCCGCCGTCCTGGTCCATTGATGCCACCGGCCCCGTGGGTCACGCCAGCACCCCCGGCTTGCGGGCCGCGGCCAGCAGGTACATCCCGAACGACCCGCTGCCGCCGGCCGCGGGCGCTGCCTCCTCGCCGGCCGCCATCTCCGCCCGGACCAGGCGCGTGATCGAGCCGGGCTCCTTGCGCAGCACATGGTCCACCGTGGACGGGGACAGCACGGTGCGCGGCCGGATCCAGCTGACCTCGAGCCCGGCCTCGGCGAGCAGGTCGCTGAGCTGGTCCGGGCCGAAACACCGGGTGATCCGGCCGTCCGGCCACGGGATCAGCACCACCTCGGCCTGCGGCAGGTCGGTCAGCTCGGCCCAGTGGTGCTGCTCGGCCAGGATCGACATGCCCAGCACGAGTGAGTCCACGCAGGCCAGCAGCTGGCCACCCGGCCGGAGCACCCGGCTGATCTCGGCCGCCACGTCCTCGGCCATCACGTGCGCGGACAGTGCCCCGTCGTCGGCGATCACCCCGTCCACGGTGCCGTCGGCCAGGAACGACAGCCGCCCGGGATCAGCGACCAGAGTGCTGACCCGGGGCGGTGACCTGGTCGGCCCGGCGGGCAGCTGGGGCAGCACGCGGATTACGGCATACCCGGACGTGGCGGCCTGGGCGGCACCGGCCGACTGCGGGCCGGAGATGTCGAGCAGGACCTGCCCGCCGCGGGGCAGCCAGGCCTGCAGCTGGGCCGCGGCCACGGCGCGCTGGAATCGCCAGTAGGCCGTGAGCGAGCCGGATCCGAGAACAGCGAGCGGGCTGGTCGTACTTGCCGCCACCATGACTCCATCCAGCGCGGGCGCTGCCGCCGCCGCCGGCCCGCGCAGTCCTTCACCTGAGATGTTCCCCGCCGCGGCCCGCCCTCACCTGACCTGATGGCCAGGTCCCGGGTCCAGGGGGCGGAATGAAGCCGTCAGGCGGCCTGTTGCACAGGGCGTGGTTGTAGCCGACTGCGCACCGCGCGCGAATCCACTTCAGCTCCCTCGCTTCGAGCCGGCCTGGCACGGGGATGTATCCTCCCGCGCATACGGTGCTGACCATCGGCCGGCACAGGAGATCTCCGAGGGGGTGGGTCCGGTAACTGAAACACTCGAGCAGCGAAGCGAGCGCTTCGAGCACGACGTGCTGCCTTACCTGGATCAGCTCTACTCGGCGGGGCTGCGGATGACGCGGAATCCGGCGGACGCCGAAGATCTGGTCCAGGAGACCTTCGCCAAGGCGTACGCGTCGTTCCACCAGTTCCAGCCGGGCACCAACCTGAAGGCCTGGCTGTTCCGCATCCTGACCAACACGTTCATCAACAGCTACCGCAAGAAGCAGCGGGAGCCGCAGCGGTCAGGCGCCGAGGAGGTCGAGGACTGGCAGCTGGCCCGGGCCGCCTCGCATACATCCTCCGGGCTGAAGTCGGCCGAGGCGGAGGCCCTGGAGCGGCTGCCCGACTCTGATATCAAGAGCGCACTGCAGGCCCTGCCGGAGGAGTTCCGCATCGCGGTCTACCTGGCCGACGTGGAGGGCTTCGCATACAAGGAGATCGCCGACATCATGGGCACGCCGATCGGCACGGTCATGTCGCGGCTGCACCGCGGGCGGCGGCAGTTGCGCGAGATGCTGCAGGACTACGCGGCGGATCGCGGCGCTAACCGTACCGGCCAGGCTCCGCAGGAGCAGGCTTCCCAGGCCAGCGGCGAACTGGGGGCGGACAGGTCATGAGCTGTGGCAACCCACATGACACCCCATGCAGCGAAGTACTCGACCGCGTCTACTCCTACTTGGACGGGGAGCTAGGCGCCAGCGGGCGGGCCGAAATCCGGCAGCATCTCGATGAGTGCGGTCCGTGCCTGCGCGAGTACGGCCTGGAAGAGGCGGTCAAGCGCCTGGTGCACAAGCACTGCGGCCACGACGCGGTCCCGCAGGACCTGCGGATCAAGGTGCTGACCCGGATCCGGGAGGTCCGGGCGACCATCGAGATCAGCGAGTTACCGGCACCAGCCCCGGCCCCGTGAGCCCGCCGCGGCCAATCGCGGGCGCACCGGTTGCCCCGTTCTGCACCGCGGTTCACTCCTTTGTGGATATCGGTCGTGCGGGCTACCGAACAGCGGCGATGGCGTTACCCTGAGTGGCGGACGAGTCCGGTCGGCAGGTGCGGTTGCTGACCGGACTGACGTTAAGGGGGGAGCGTGCCGAGGCTCTCGCGTGCGGCCTGGCTGTACATGGCCATCGTCGTACTGGCCGCTGCCTCCGTATTCGTCCACGTGCTGGTGCCCGGCCTGGACTGGGACGTGGACTGGGACCCCACCGCCGGGCTGGCCCAGATCCTGCTCGTGCTGGCCATCCTGTTCCTGATCTGCGACTCCACACCGGCCACGCTCACCTCCCGGCAGTCCGCCTGGTCGCCCAGCTCGTCGGCGGCGCTAGCCGCGGTGGTCCTGCTCGGCCCGGGCGGCGCGGCCGCGGTCGGGGCCATGTCCCTGCTCAGCCTGCGCCGCGGCGGGCTGCGCGAGCGGGCCTTCAACGGGGCGATGAACGCGCTGAGCGCGTTCGCGGCGGGCGAGGCCTACCTGGCCCTGGGCGGCCAGGTGGGAGTGCCCAAGCCGGGCTGGTTCCCGGCTGCCGTGCTGCCCTTCGCGGTGGCCGCGGCGGTGCACGTGGCCGTCAACCACGGCCTGCTCTGGGGCATGCTGCTGCTGCTGCCCCCGCCCGGCCCGGGCCCGCAGCGCGGGCGGCTGGACCGGCACCTCCCGCTGCTGCTCGCGTCCGACCTGGGCTATGCCACGCTGGGGCTGCTCATCGCGGCGCTGTGGGACCTGGTCGGCCCGTTCGCGGCGGTCCTCGTGCTCGTCCCGCTGTTCGTGGCCCGCTGGGCTATGGGCCAGTTCGCGGCCCAGGAAGCCGCCTACTCGGCCACCATGGCCGCGCTCTGCCAGGCGGTGGAGACCAAGGACCTCTATACCCGCGGGCACAGCGAGCGGGTGTCCCGGGGGGCCACCATGCTGGCCCGGGAGATCGGCATGGGCGCCGAGCGGGTGGCGGCGATCAGGTACGCCGGGATGCTGCACGACGTGGGCAAGCTCGGCGTGCCGACCACGGTGCTGCAGAAGACCGGGCCGCTCACCGAGGAGGAACTCGCCGCCATCCAGCTGCACCCGATGCGCGGCCTGGAGATCGTCCGGCAGATCGGCTTCCTCACCGAGGCGCTGGACGGCATCATGCACCACCACGAGCGGGTAGACGGCCAGGGCTACCCGATGGGCCTGGCCGGTGACGAGATCCCCGAGTTCGCCCGGGTGATCGCGGTCGCCGACGCGTTCGACTCGATGACCTCGGCCCGGTCCTACCGGGGCGCCCGGCGGATCGGTGAGGCCGTGGCCGAGCTGCGCAAGTGGTCCGGCAGCCAGTTCGATCCGGTGCTGGTGGACGCGTTCATCACCGCCCTGCACCGGGAGGGCTGGGAGAGCCACCCGGCCGGCCTGCCCGCCGGGTTCAGCGGGCAGGTCGCGGCCCAGGACCACGACGACCCCACGGCGCCGCTGCGCGTCGTCGAGAGCCGCTGAGCGGGATCCGGTGACCAGCCAGCGGCATCTGGCCCGGCAGCCGGCCTGGCAGTCGATGGATTCCGGGCAGCTGCTGCTGGTGGCGGCGGCGGGCGTGCTGCTGGTCGCCGCGGTCGCCCAGACGGCCGCGGCCGGCCTGGTGCAGCCGCGCGCCGCGCTGGCGTTCGGCGCGCTGATCGCGCTGGGTGAACTGCTCCGGCTGGCCCTGCCCGGCGACCGGGAGGCGGCGCCGATCGCCAGCACCGGGGCACTGGGGTACGCGCTGCTGCTGCGGGTCGGCGGCGCGCCGGCCGTGCAGCCCGCGCTCCAGGTGGCCGCGGTCACCGCCATCGGCATGATCGTCGGGGCGCTGCCGCACCTGGCCGCCGGCCGCCCGGCCGGGACGGCCGGCATGGCCTGCCGGCTGCTGGCCGTGGCGTTCGTGGCCGCCGCGTTCCGGCCCATCGCCAACCTCGCGATCATCAGCCGGCACGTCTGGCTGAGCGTGGCCGTGATGGCTGTGCTGATCGTGGCGGGCTGGCTCGCCGAATGCGCGATCAGGGCGCTGATCAGAGCCGACGCGCTGCGGGCCCGGTTCGGGGTGTCGCTGTCCGACGAGCTGCGCGTCCAGCTGCCGCTGGGCGCCGCGGTCGGGGCGTGCGCCGTGCTCATCGCGCTGGCCGCGGAGGCGATGGGCCTGGTCGCGCTGGCCCTGCTGATCGCGCCGCTGCTGGTCACCCAGACCGCGTTCCGCCGGTATGCCGGGATCCGGTCTACCTACCTGCAGACGGTGGCCGCGCTGGCCCGGGTCACCGAGGTCGGCGGCTACGTGGAGGACGGGCACTCCCGCCGGGTGGGCCGGCTGGCCATAGCGGTCGGCCGGGAACTGGGCATGAGCGAGCCCGAACTGCTCAACCTGGAGTACGCGGCGCTGATGCACGACATCGGCCAGCTGTCCCTGGCCCAGCCGATCCCGGGCGGTGCCACCGTGCTGACCTCGCCCGCGGACCAGCGGCGCATTGCCGGGCTGGGGGCCAGCGTCATCGAGCAGGCCGGCGTGCTGGACCAGGTGGCCGAGATCGTCCGCTGCCAGAGCCTGCCGTGGCGCGGCGGGCCGGCCGAGCCGCCGGTCGGCAGCCGGATCATCCGGGCGGCCAACGCGTTCGACGACCTGGTCGGCGGGTCCGCGGACCGGGACCGGTCCGCGGCGGCGCTGGAACAGCTCCGGCTGGACACCGCGGCTGAGTACGACCCGGGTGTGGTAGAGGCGCTGAGCAAGGTCACCGACCGCTGCTACCTGGGGCGCCGGTAAGCTTCCCCGGTGATCGAATCGGTGCTGGTCGCCAACCGGGGCGAGATCGCCCGTCGGGTGCTGGCCACCGCGCGCCGGCTGGGCATCCGGACCGTGGCCGTCTACTCCGAGGCCGACGCGGACCTGCCGTTCGTCCGGGAAGCGGACCAGGCCGTGCTCCTCGGGCCGCCACCCCCGGCCCGCAGCTACCTCGACCAGGCCGCCATCATCGAGGCCGCGCGGCGCACCGGCGCCCAGGCCATCCACCCCGGCTACGGGTTCCTGTCCGAGAACGCGGACTTCGCCCGGCGGGCCGGGGCCGAGGGGCTGATCTGGGTCGGGCCGCCACCGGCAGCCATGGAGCAGATGGGCGACAAGATCAGCGCCCGGAACCTGATGGCCGCCGCGGGAGTGCCAGTGGCCGCGGGCACGGCCGAGCCGGTAGCCGATGCGGACCAGGCGGTAGCCGCCGCGGCCAGCATCGGCTACCCGGTCATGGTCAAGGCCGCGGCTGGTGGCGGCGGGATCGGGATGAGCGCGGCCGCGGACGACGCCGAGCTGCGCGCGGCGTTCGAGACAGCCCGGTCCCGGGCGGAACGGTTCTTCGCCAGCCCGGACATCCTGCTGGAGCGCTACGTCAGCGCGGCCCGGCACGTCGAGGTGCAGATCCTCGGGCTGGCCCGCGGCCAGGTGCTGGCGCTGGGCGAGCGGGACTGCTCGGTACAGCGGCGGCACCAGAAGGTGGCCGAGGAGACCCCGTCGCCCGGCGTCGGCCCGGTGCTGCGCGGCCGGCTGCTGGCCGCCGCCATCCGGGCCGGGGAGGTGGTCGGCTACCGCGGCGCCGGGACGGTCGAGTTCCTGCTCGACGTGGACTCGGGGGACTTCACGTTCCTGGAGATGAACACCCGGCTCCAGGTCGAGCACCCGGTCACCGAACTGGTCACCGGCATCGACCTGGTCGAGCAGCAACTGCTGATCGCGGCGGGGGCCGGCCCCAGTTTCCAGCCGGGCGGCGTTAAGTATGCCGGGCATGCGCTGGAACTGCGGGTGTATGCGGAAGACCCGCGCCGGTTCCTGCCCAGCCCGGGCACCATCACGGAATGGGCCGAGCCGGCCGGCCTGGGCATCCGGGTGGACGCGGGGTACGCGGCCGGCAACCAGGTGACGCCGTTCTACGACCCGCTGCTGGCCAAGCTGTGCGTGCACGGCGCGGACCGGGACCAGGCGCTGCGCCGGGCCCGGGCGGCGGTAGCGTCCTTCCGGATCGCGGGCGTCCGGACCAACCTGCCGTTCCATGCCGACCTGCTGGACAGCGCGGAGTTCCGCGGCGGCAGCTATGACACGACGGTGGTCGGCCGGCTGCGTCCCTGAGCGGCAGCCAGCACAATGGGACCGGGCGCCGGCGGCGCCCCGGCGAGGGAGAGGAGCGGCTGTGGCCGAGGTTCGGGCGGAGATGGTGGCTAACGTCTGGAAGGTCGTCACCGCCGAGGGCGAGCACGTCTCCGACGGCGACACCCTGGTCATCCTCGAGTCGATGAAGATGGAGATCCCGGTCCTCGCCGAAGAGCCCGGCACGGTCACCAAGCTGGCCGTGGCCGAAGGCGACGTAGTTCAGGAAGGCGACCTCATCGCCATCATCGGGTAGCCCGGCGGTCAGATGCCGGTGGTGGAGCGGGGGTAGGCCACGGCCGGGTCGGTGATCACGTTGACCAGGTACGGGACCCCGGAGCGGAACGCCCGGTCCAGGGCGGGCGCGATGCCCTCCGGCTCGGTGACCATCTCGCCCGCCCCGCCCAGCGCCGCCGCCACCTCGTCGTACCGGGACTGCGGCTGCAGGTCTGCGGCCACGTCGTAGCCGTACAGCGCCTGCATGGGGTGTTTCTCCAGGCCCCAGATGCCGTTGTTGCCGCAGATCATCACGACCGGCAGCCGGTGCCGGACCAGGCTGTCCACGTCCATCAGCGAGAACCCGGCCGCGCCGTCCCCGAGCAGCAGCACGGCCTGGGCCGCGGGACGGCTGATCCTGGCCCCGATGGCGTAGCCGAGCCCGGTGCCCAGGCAGCCGTACGGGCCCGGGTCGAGCCAGCCGCCCGGCCGTTTCGGCTCGATGTACTTGCCCGCGTAGGACACGAAGTCCCCGCCGTCGCCGATCACCACCGCGTCGTCGTCCAGGAACTGGGCCAGCTCGCCGTAGATGCGCATTGGGTGGATCGGGCTGGCCGCGCTGGTCAGCAGCGGGCGGTCGGCCGCCAGCGCGGCCGCCGCCGCCGCGCTCAGCCCGGGCAGCCAGTCCTCCTCCCAGGGCAGCCGGGCCGGCCGGCCGGGCCAGCTGGCCGGGCTGATCAGGCCGGTGAAGAACGCGGCCAGGTCGCCTGCGTACGAGGCGGCCAGCGGGCAGTGGCTGGCGATCTGGGACGGGGCGTCGGCGACGTGGATCACGGCGGCCGGCCCGGCTCCGCCGGCCCCGCCGAACGCGCCGTATCCAAGCCGGAAGTCCAGCGGGGTGCCCACCACCACGACCAGGTCGGCCCCGCGGAACGCGGCCGCCCGGGCCCGGGTGGCCAGGAGCTCGTGGCCGGCCGGCAGGATGCCGCGGCCCTGCCCGTTGGTGATCACGGGCAGCCGGAGTTCGGTGGCCGCGGCGAAGGCCGCCTGCTCCGCGCGACCTGCCCACACGTCCGAGCCGAGCACCAGGACCGGGCGCCGGGCCGCCGCCAGCCGGCTCGCGATCAGCGCCGTCGCGGCCGGGTCGGTGGCGGGCGCGGCACCCGCCGGGCCGGCCGGCCCGGCGCCCCCGGCCGCGCCCGGCCCGCCCGCGCCCGGCCCGGCCGGGCCGAACAGCGCTTCCAGCGCGAAGTCCACGAACACCGGCCCACGGTGCGGCGCGGTAGCCAGCCGGAACGCCTCGGCCACCCCGGCGCCGATCTTGGCCGTCTCGTGCTCGGTCCAGGCCTGCTTGGTGACCGGGCGGAGCAGTTCCGGGTGGTCGAGCTCCTGCAGGCTGCCGCTGCCCCAGCGGTAGTCCGGGGCCCGGCCGCCCAGGATCACCACCGGCGACCCATTGAAGTGGGCGGTGGTGATGGCGCTCACCCCGTTGGTCACTCCCGGCCCGGCCGTGAGCACGGCCAGGCCGGGGGAGCGGGCCAGCCGGGCGGTGGCCTCAGCGGCGAACACGGCGCTCTGCTCGTGCCGCACGTCCACCAGCCGTACCGGCGGCTCGGCGCGGGTGGCCGCGTCGTACAGCGGGAACACGTGGCCGCCGGACAGCGTGAACATGGCCGTGACGCCGTGGGCGCGGGCCGCGGCCAGGGCCAGCGTGCCGCCGTGGCTAGCCGGCCCTGGATTCCGCTCGGTCATGCCGCGAGGTTACCAGTTAGTAGGATGCTGGGTGAGCGCGATGCCCGGCCGCGGGTGGTACCGGGGCCAGCCGGGCAGGCGGCCCCGGCACCACGGCGGGTCAGCTGCTGCCAGCCGATGACCAGAGCCCAGCGGTTGAACCACCGGGTGTACTGGCCGGCCACGATGGCCGGGAACGTCGGCTGTTGGCCGTGCGCCGCGATCCCCGGGTCGAGATGAGGTAGCAGATGCCCATCAGCACCGCGACCACCGGCACCCAGATCAGCTGGTACCAGTGGAAGAACGGGAACGCGCCGAGGGCGGGGGTGCTGCGCGCGTAGATCGGCACGATGAGCGTGCCGAGTATGGCCACGAGCACCAGGACGGTGATTAAGACCCAGGCGCCAGTGCGCCTGCGTGGGGGGCCGGAGTGCGCCATTGCGTCGTCTCCCTGCGTGCGCGCCACCACCGGGCCGCCAGCCGCGAGCGGGAGCGCGCGCGTGACTTATGTCACGTTGTTGACGTCCATGGTGCGATGGATTGGCCCTTTGTGCAATGGTTTGCGCTCCAATCGGGTAATGGCCTGGTAGTCCTTGTCCGGGCCGCGGACCCGCCATTGCTCTGCCAGCAGGCCGGCCCCGAGCACCCGGTGACTGAGCAGGTAATGGTCCGGGCCGCAGCCGTGTTCGGCCTGGCCAGAGCCGGTGCGCAGATCGAGGACGTAGAACGGCCGGCCGTCGGCGAACCGCACCGCCACCGTGCCGTCGGGCCGTTCCTGGTAGCGCAGGCGGCGGGTGGCCGGGCCGGAGTGCGCGCCGAAAACCAGTATCCCGGCTTCGGTGTACTGCCATTCCCCGGGGCCGAGGCCGGCCGCGGCCGGGCTGACCAGCGCGTGGCCGGTGAACCGGCCCCGGGTGCCGGAGCGATGATCGGTGAGCTCCCGGTCGAGCTGCCAGCCGCCGCACACGAAGGCCAGCGTGTCGGTCACCCGCATGCCCACCATTGTCCCCGGTCCCGTCGCCTGCGGCGCCCTTGGAGCGCGCTGGCCTGCCTTGATAGGGTCCCTTCGACTGCCTGCCCCGCATCCCCCCGCCTGAGGAGCCGATCTCATGTCCGATGCTGCCGCGCTGCGCAGGCGCCGCCCGCTGGTGCTTGCCGACCTGCTGCCCGGCGCGCTGGTCCGCGACACGCTCCTGGTCGTCGGGGCGGCCGGGTTCATCGGGCTGCTGGCCCAGATCTCCATCCACCTGTCGTTCACCCCGGTGCCGATCACCGGCCAGACGCTGGGCGTGCTGCTGGCCGGCACCGCGCTGGGCTGGCGGCGGGCCGGGGCCGCCCTGGTGCTGTACGCGGCGGCCGGGGTGGCCGGGGTGCCCTGGTTCGCGGCTCACTCCAGCGGGTACGCGAGTGCCTCGTTCGGCTACATCATCGGCTTCGCCGCGGCCGCGGTGCTCTGCGGCTACCTGGCCGAGCGGGGTGCGGACCGGTCGATCCTGCGCTCGGTGCCGGCCATGCTGGCCGCCGAGGTCGTGATCTACGCGGTCGGCCTGACCTGGCTCGCCGTCGACCTGCACCTGAGTGCCTCGGCCGCGATATCGGAAGGGCTCACCCCGTTCCTGGCCGGTGACGCCATCAAGGCCGCGCTGGCCGCCGGGCTGCTCCCGGCCGCCTGGTGGCTGGCTGGTCGGCGGGACACGGCCGGCGGTGCCGTCAGCGGTCCCGGCGCAGCCGGGTGATCAGCTTGTAGCGGTCGCCGCGGTACTTGGACTGGGCCCACTCGACCGGGATCGCGGTCACGTCAAACGCCTGCCTGGACAGCAGCAGCAGCGGCATGCCCGCGTCCACCCCGAGCAGCCGGGCGTCGGTCGGGTCGGCCAGCACGGTCTCGATGGTCTCCTCGGCCTCGGCCAGCTGGACTCCGTACGCCGTGGCCAGCGCCTCGTACAGCGAGGCGTACCGGTCCAGGTTGCGGCGCAGCCCGGGAAAGCGGCGCGCGGGCAGGTGCGAGGTGTCGGTGGACATCGGCTCCCCGTCGGCCAGCCGGAGCCGGTGGATGCGCAGCACCCGGCTGCCGGGCGGGATGGCCAGCAGTTCGGACAGCTGCGCGTCGGCCGGGACGTAGCTGGTATCCAGGATCTTCGTCTGCGGGTGCAGCCCGTGCGCCCGCATGCCCTGGGTGTAGCTGGCCAGCTCCAGTAGCTGGGCCACCTTGGGCTTGGCCACGAACGTGCCCTTGCCCTGCATGCGCAGCAGCCGTCCCTCCACGACCAGCTCAGCCAGGGCCTGCCGGACGGTGGTGCGGGAGGTGCCGTAGTGCTGGGCCAGCTCGCGCTCCGGGGGGACCAGGCTGCCCGGCGCCATGGTCTGGGTCAGCTCCAGCAGCTGCTGCTTCACCGTGTAGTACTTGGGCAGCCGCGGGCCGGCCGGGCCGGCGCGCTGGTCATCGCGGCGGGCGGCAGGGGAAGCGGTCACAGTCATCTCCTCCCGCACAAGCTGCGTTCCGGACATGATCCCGCATGGTGGACAGAATCCACGACGCCGCGCCCAGTGCGCAACCCTCTCCCGGCCGCGCCGCCGCCCCCGTGCCGCCTGGCCGCGGCCACGCGCAGCAACCAGATAGGCACGAATGCGGCCAGGCTGGGCCTGCATTGCCGGTGCCGGGGCAGGCGGAATGCGCCGCACCGTGGCCCGCCCGGTGGGCGGTATGCGCGATGATGACAATGTGCCCACGCTTAACGACCTGGCCCGCCGCCATACGGTGCTGACCCCGGCCGATATCGACTGGCTTCACGCCCTGGTGTCGGACTGGCAGCTGCTCGCCGACCTGTCGTTCGCCGACCTGGTGCTGTGGGCGCCGCTGCAGGACGCCTCGGGCTGGGTCGTGCTGGCCCAGATGCGGCCGACGACCGGCCCGACCACGTTCCACGACGACGTGGTCGGGACGTTCGCGTCCACCGGGGCCCGGCCGTTCCTGGACTCGGCCCAGCGGGAGCACCGGATCTGCCGCGAGGGCGACCCGGAGTGGACCCGCGGTGTGCCGGTCCGCCGTGAATCGATCCCGGTGACCAGGGAAGGCAGTGTCATCGCGGTGATCGAGCGGAGTACCAACCTGAGTTCCGCGCGCACCCCCAGCCGCCTCGAGCTGACCTACCTCAAGGGCGCCGACGACCTGGCCCAGATGGTCGCCTCCGGCATGTTCCCGTGGCCCGGCCAGCAGCCCGCGCTGGTCCGGTCGCCCCGGGTGGGGGACGGTATGCTCCGGGTCGGGCGGAGCGGCCAGGTCAGCTACGCGAGCCCGAACGCGCTGTCCGCCTACCGCCGGCTCGGCCTGACCGCCGACCTGGTGGGGGCCGAACTGGGCCCGCTGACCGCGCGGCTGTGCGCACCGTGCCGGCCCACTGACGACTCGCTCATGGTCACGGCCAGCGGCCGCGCGCCCCGGGAGACCGAGGTGGAGGGCAACGGGTCCGTAGTCCAGCTGCGGGCCATCCCGCTGGTGGTGAACGGGCTGCGCACCGGGGCGCTGGTGCTGGTCCGCGACGTGACCGAACTGCGGCACCGCGAGCGGGAGCTGATGACCAAGGATGCCACGATCCGGGAGATCCACCACCGGGTGAAGAACAACCTGCAGACCGTGGCCGCGCTGCTCCGGCTGCAGGCCCGGCGGATGGACGCACCGGAAGGCCGGGCCGCGCTGGAAGAGGCGGTGCGCCGGGTCGGATCCATCGCGACCGTGCACGAGACGCTGTCCCACGCCCCGGAGGAGATCGTCGACTTCGACGAGGTGGCGCACCGGGTGGCCGCCATGGCGGGCGAGGTCTCAGCGGCCGAGGCCCAGGTCAAGCCGGAGCTGCGCGGCCGGTTCGGGCTGCTCCCCTCGGCGGTGGCCACGCCGCTCGCCCTGGTGCTGGCGGAATTGCTGCAGAACGCCCTGCAGCATGGGCTGGCCCAGGGCGCCGACGGCGGTACGGCCGGGCTGCTCGAGGTCGCGGTGACCCGCAGTGCCGACCGGCTCACCGTCACCGTGCAGGACAACGGCGTCGGGCTGCCGGAGGAGTTCGACCTCGACTCCGCCACCAGCCTGGGTTTGCAGATCGTCCGGACGCTAGTCGTCTCGGAGCTGGGCGGGCGGCTGGAACTCAAGCCGAGAGCGGGCGGCGGTACCAGGGCCGAGGTGGACCTGCCGCTGGATCCGGCGGCGCCGTTATCAGCTCCCGGCCCGGTGGGCCCGCCAGGCCTGGGCGGGACGCCGGGCTACGGGCGAGGCCCGGGTTAGGCGTGCGCCCGGGCCCGGATCCGGGTGGAACGCCGCTTGAGCGCGCGCCGTTCGTCCTCGCTCATGCCGCCCCACACGCCCGCGTCCTGGCCGCTGTCCAGCGCCCACTGCAGGCAGTCCTCGATGGCCGGGCACCGGCGGCAGACCTGCTTGGCCTCGTCGATCTGGAGCAGCGCAGGCCCAGTGTTCCCGATCGGGAAGAACAGTTCTGGGTCCACGTCACGGCAGGCGGCGTCGTGGCGCCAGTCCATGCGACCACTCCTCATTAGCCGAGTCGAGCTTGTGAATGGTTTCACGAGCCGGACCTTATGTCGGGAGCTGAACGGCTCCCGGGGTTGTTTAGCTACGCACAGTTGAGTCAGCGCCCCCGCAGACTCTGGTTCGCGGTCCCGTGCAGCCAGAACGCCAGGACGTACCAGTTGACGGCGCATAGCACCGCTCACCCGAACCGGGTTCCAGCCTGTCAAGCCGAGCAATCAAACGCAAGACTATTTGGCAAAGGTTCAGGCGGATTTCCGTGTCAGATCCCTCACATGAGGTGCCGTTCCGGGTGTGTCAGGCAATTACCTGCAGAACATCGGGAACAGAACTAAATCTGACCCGCTCGTGCTCGCCCACATACTCCCCATCGACCTGCAGTGCGACGGGCCTGCTGGCCGAGATCACGAACTCTGGCTGATCGTGCAGGCTGAGCACGTCCCGCCCGCTGGGCGGGCCGGCCCGGCTGGCGAACATCTGGCGCAGCGCGTTCAGCGTGCCGGCCGTGCGCAGCCGGCGCAGCGCGAACAGGTCGAGCCCGGTATCGAAGCCCGCCGCCGGGCTCGGGTTGACCGGGCGGCGGCCCAGGTAGGTCCATGGGGCGGTGTTGGACACGATGCCGAAGAACAGGTGACCGACCGGGGCATGACCGCCGCGTTCCAGGGTCAGCGCCGGGTGCCGCCGGTCGGTTACGGTGTAGAACTGGCGCAGCGCGGTCCACAGGTAGAGCCGGGAGGTGACCGCCCGGCCGCGGGCCCGCAAGCCCTCGATGACCCGGACCACCTCGGCGTCCAGGCCCAGGCCGGCGCTGAACGTGAAGTACCGGTGCCGGCCGGGCCGGCCGCCGGGGTCGATGCGGCCGAGCCCGAGGCTGCGTGACCGGCCCGCTTCCAGCGCCTCGATGACCTGCCCGGTCGCGTCCACCGGGTCGGTGGGCAGGCCGAGCGACCGGGTGAACACGTTGGCGTTGCCGCCGGGCAGGGCGGCCAGCTCGGGCACCAGGCCGTTCCCGCTGGACCCGCGGAGCAGCCCGTTGACCGCCTCGTTGACCGTGCCGTCGCCGCCCAGCGTGAGGACCAGGCCGAGACCGGTTGCGGCGGCGGCGGCGGCCAGGCTGGCCGCGTGACCCCGGTAGCGTGTCTGCACAACCTCCAGATCCATCTGGGAGGCCAGGGCGTGCGTGATGACCTCCCGGCGCAGCTGGGTGGTGGTGGTAGCCCGTGGGTTGACAATGAGGAGCGCACGCACGCGCTCAGGGTAGCTAGGCACGGAGGGTGCTGGAGATGCGGGAGAGGCCGTCGAGCCTGCTGGGTGCGGCGGGCGTACAGGCAGCTGAGGCTGTCATCGTTCTGGTGGCCAGCGTGCTGGCTGGGGTGGACACGGCGGCGGGCAAGTCCTACCAGACCGGCAGCGGAGTCGCGCTGACCATCATCGGCGTGGCCACCGCGGCCGTGCTGGCCTGGATGGCGGTGGCGCTGGCCCGGGCCCGGCGGTGGACCCGTACCCCCGCGCTGCTGACTCAGCTGTTCACCGGGATCGTGGCCATCTACCTGCTGCAGGCGCACCGGTACACGTGGGGCGTGCCGTGCCTGGTGCTGGCGGTCGCCGGGTTCGCGCTGCTGCTCGTCCCGCCCAGCCTGCGTGCCCTGGGCGGCCGGGAACCGTCGGCCGGGCCGACGCGGCGGTAACTCCTCCGCCGTCAGTCGTCCGCCGTCAGGCCGTCCCGGAGCTGGGCCAGCGTCCGGGCCAGCAGCCGTGAGACGTGCATCTGGGAGATGCCGAGCTCGCTGGCGATCTGCGACTGGGTCATGTTGCCGAAGAAGCGCAGCAGCAGGATGCGCTTTTCCCGGCTCGGCAGCTGCTCCAGCAGCGGCTTGAGCGACTCCCGGTACTCCACTCCTTCCAGCGCGTCATCGAGCATGCCCAGGGATTCGGCCACCGCGGGGGCGTCGTCGTCCCCGGAGTCGGGGGCATCCAGCGACACCGTGGAGTACGCGTTGGCGGACTCCAGGCCCTCCAGCACCTCTTCCTCGGTCATCTGCAGGTGGGTGGCGATCTCCGCGACGGTCGGTGCCCGGCCCTCCCGCTGGGCCAGGTCCCCGATGGCCTTGGTCAGGGCGAGCTTGAGTTCCTGCAGCCGCCGCGGCACCCGGACCGCCCAGCCCTTATCGCGGAAATGCCGCTTGATTTCCCCGACGATGGTGGGGGTGGCATAGGTGGAGAACTCCACGCCGCGGGCCAGGTCGAACCGGTCAATGGACTTGATCAGGCCGATCGTGGCCACCTGGGTCAGGTCATCGAGCCATTCGCCGCGATTGCGGAACCGCCGGGCCAGGTACTCCACCAGCGGCAGGTGCAGCTCCACCAGTTCGCCCCGGATGCGCAGCCGTTCCGCGTCACCTTGGGGCAGCACGGCCAGCCGCTCGAACAGCTCCCGGGCCCGGCCCCGGTCCGGGACCGCATGCTGGATCCGCGCGGTGCTGGTCAGGGCGGGCCCGGCCACATGCACCTCGACCCCGACCTCGACCTCCACCTCGACCTCGACCTCGACCTCGACCTCGACCTCGACCTCGACCTCGGTGGCCACCTCGGCGTCGATATCGTCGGTCACCCGAGCTTCCATCTCCCGTGGCACCCGGACCTCGATTTCCTCGGTCACCCGGACCTCGACAGCTCGCGGGTCTTGCGCAGCATGACCGTGAGCTGGTCGCCGGGCCCGGCCCAGGCGTCTACGCTCCCGGCCAGGGCGGACAGCACCGTCCAGGCGAACGTGTCCCGGGCGGGCAGCTGGGCCCGCGGGCTGGGCACCGAAACGGCGATCGTCATGCTGTCCTCGGCCAGGGTGAAATCGCAGTCCAGGTCCGCTCCGGGGGCGGCCTGGCTGAGCAGCAGGCCGCAGGCCTCATCTACGGCGATGCGCAGGTCCTCGATCTCATCCAGGGTGAAGTCGAGGCGGGCGGCCAGGCCGGCCGTGGCCGTGCGGAGCACGGACAGATAGGCGCCCTCGGCAGGCATCCGGATCGTCACCCGGTCTTCCGCCTCCGGGGCCGCCGGTTCGCCACGCACCGCGGTGGGCACGGCCGCAGCTGCCGGTGCGGTCGTCTCTTCCGTCACGTTAGTCCTCCCGTACCGCCAGCGTCCCGCGCGGCTGGCGGCCGTCGCTGTGTTGACTTGCAACCTACCGTCCGCGGCGGCCCGCGCTGACGCGGCGCCCCGTGAAGTGATCACGGAATCTCGGCTGACCAGGGCAGCGCCGCCACTGGCCGGGCACAGATCGCCGCCTGGCCGGCCTGCCACGGCCGCGGGCCGGCTTACCAGCCAGCATGCCAGAGGCCGCGCGGGCAGTGGCCCGCGCGGCCTCGGCAAGGCGGCCATCGCCGGTATTCGCAGGGCTGTCCAGCCAGCCAGCCGGCCGGCTCAGCCCTGCTTGGTCTCCCAGAAGATCTTGCTGATCTCCTCGATCTTGGCCAGCAGCGCGTCCGCGGTGGCCACGTCGGTGCTGCTCTTGGTCCCGCCCGGGCCACCGCCGGCCAGCTTGGTGGCCTCGTTGAACAGCTGGTTGAGTTGCGGGTACTTCTCGAAGTGCGGCGGCTTGAAGTAGTCGGTCCAGAGCACCCAGAGGTGGTGCTTGACCAGCTCCGAACGCTGCTCCTTGATGAGCAGCGCGCGGGTCTGGAACGCTGGGTCCTGGCTGTCGTTGTACTTCTGGATGATGGCCTTGACGGACTCGGCCTCGATCCGGGCCTGGGCCGGATCGTAGACGCCGCACGGGAGGTCGCAGTGTGCGTGCGCGGTCGTCCGCGGCTCAAGGAGACGTGCCAGCAGTCTCATTGATCCCCTTCTCTCATATCGGATCTTGGGTACCCGGGAACCGACACTACCCCGTTGGCTTCCGCTGCAACCTGGGAGGGCAGATGCGCTGGCCACTGTGGCGGATCGCGGTCGCGGAGCGGTCCATGGAGCCGGCCCTGCGGCCGGGCGACTGGCTGCTGGTCTGGCGTGGCCTGCGCCCGGCCCGGCCGCCCCGGGTCCGGCCGGGCCAGATCGTGGTCGCCCGGCAGCCCGGGCGCGCGGACTTCCTGGTCGTCAAGCGGGCGGTACGGCAGACCACGGGCGGCTGGTGGCTGGAGTCGGACAACCAGGGCGTGCGGGCCGTGGACAGCCGCTCGTTCGGGGCCGTGCCCGGTGACCTGATCAGCGGCCGGGTGCTGCTGTGCTACCGGCGCGGTCCGGCTGGGTGAGCACCCACCGGCCCGGCAAGCACGCGCGGTAAAACGAGGGAGCCCCCCGCCCAGCGGGCGGGGGGCCCCAGCCGCCAGCTGCGGTCAGCCGATCAGTGCCGGATCCGCTCAACCGGCTCTTCCCCGGCCTGCCGTTCGACCAGGTTGAGCATTTCCGCCCTGGGCAGCTTGACCGCCATCGCCCAGTAGTAGATGACCAGGCTGAACACGGCCACGACCAGCATGTCCCACCAGAACGGGATGTGGAACGTGTTCGTCGGCGCCAGCGGGTGCTTCTCAGAGGTGCCGCTGTACTGGCCCTGCCAAGAGATGATGCCCATGCCGATCAGGTAGACCGGCAGCCACTGCGCCGACTTCCAGTCCAGCGGCGGCCGGTTCTGGTCGTAGGCCATGAACAGGCCGATCACCACGTACCCGATCACGATGCAGATGCCAAGCTTCCAGAGCACCTCGAAGCCGGACCAGTAGATGATCAGGTTGGCCAGGATGAACGCGAGCGGCGCCAGCACCGTGGCGGCGGGCATCCGGTAGGGCCTGCTCGCGTCGGGGACCTGGCGGCGGAACGCGCCCAGGGACAGCGGCGCCCCGGCGTACATGAGCACCGACGCCGAGGTGACCAGGGAGACCAGCGAGTGCCAGCTCGGGAACGGCAGCAGGAACACCAGGCCGAACAGGAACGCGATGATCAGGCTGAACCAGGGCACGCCGTTCCGGTCGGTCCTGGTGAAGATCTGCGGGTAGTACCGGTTCCGGCCCAGGCCGTAGCCGACGCGCGAGGTCGAGGTCTGGTAGATCAGGCCGGTGCCGAACGGCGAGATGAACGCGTCGAGGCGCAGGATGATGGCCAGCCAGCCGAGCCCGATCGCGCCCGCCAGGCCGGCGAACGGCCCGATGGCGATGGGGTTGCTGCTCGGAATGCCGGCCCAGCCCTTGGGGCCCGAGATCAGGTGGTGCGGGATCGCGCCGATGAACACGAACTGCAGCAGCACGTAGATCACGATGCCGATCCCGGTGGCCATCAGGATCGCCCGGGGCAGGTTCCGCTGCGGGTCCTTGATCTCGCCGGCCAGCTGGTCGGCCTGCTCGAAGCCCAGGTAGGCGAACACGATGCCGGCCGACGGGATCGCACCGAACAGGGCCTTGATCCCGTAGGGCATGAAGCCGCCGCCCGCCCCGAGGTTGTTGGGGTGGAACTTGAACAGCAGCACGATGATGGCCAGCACCGGCACGGCCACCTTCCACCAGGTGATGCCGGCGTTGACCTTGGAGAACAGGCCGATCGCGAGGAAGTTGATTGCGGTGAAGATCGCCATCAGGACGACGGTCATCGCGAAGCCGAGCCCGGTGACGTTGCCTGTGGTGGAGTTGAACAGGCCGTGCCAGTAGTAGGACCCGTAGGTCATCACCGCGAAGCACTCGATCGGCGCCACGGTGACTGCCTGCAGCCAGGAGAAGAAGCCGAACGAGATGCCGGCGATGCTGCCGAACGCGAAGTGCGGGAATCTGGCCGTACCGCCGGCCACCGGGTACATCGCACCCAGCTCGGCATGCACGAGGGCCAGGATGCTGACGATGACTCCAGCGATGATCCAGCCCAGCAACGCCGCGGTCCCGGCCGCCTGAGCGGCGAACAGCGCCCCGAACAGCCAGCCCGAGCCGATGATGGAGGTCTCGGATGCCCAGGTGGCCCCGATCAGCCCCATCTCCCGTTTGAGGCCGACGTCTGCCGGTTTGGTAGTGGTGGCTACCGCCTCGTTTGCCATGCTCGAACCTTCTTTCGGGTCCGCATACGTGCGCCATACGACCTGTGAGTAGGGCTCATGGTAATGATCGTCAAACAGCCTGAGAAGGAGTCGGCGGCTTCATTTCGGTAACGCGGATTACGATCCGTCCGTAACGGGATACGTACTGTTATCCTCCGCCGGTGCTCCCACGCGCAGCGACTAACCGCAGGTAGGGGCAGGTAGGGAGAAGAGGGCAGAAAATACCGGGCGGGTGCCCGGAAACGCCGGGATCGCCGGGCTCAGACCGCGGCGTGCGACGCCTGCCCGGACTCCTGGCTTCGCCGCCGGTCCCGGAGCGCGGTCACGTTGGCCGTGCCCGCGCAGCGGTCCCCGCAGTAACTCTGCGAGCGGCCCGGGGTCAGGTCCACGACGACGTTGCCGCAGGACGCGGCCTCACAGCGGCGGAGCCGGTCGGTGCCCAGCTCGGTGACCACCCGGGTCAGGCCGAGCACCGCTCCCGCCGCATACTGGTCGGCTACCGAGCCGCTCTCGGCATGGTGCAGGTGCCACGGCTCGCCGTCATGCCGGGTGATCTCCGGGTGAATAGGGTGCCGGGCGAGCAGCGCGTTCAGCCGGCCCGCCGCGTCCTCGTCGTTCCCGGCGATGCAGGCGGCGAAGATCAGCCGGAGCTCGGTGCGCAGCTGCCGGAGCGCGTCCAGGTCGCCCGGCGCGATCCGGGCGCGCAGGTACGCCCGGTCGGCGGTCAGGGCACGATACGCCTCGATGGTGGCGAGCTCATCGTGGCGGCCATCGCCAGCGTCGCCCGCATTGACCAAGCGCACCGCCAGCTCGGCATAGGAGGTGAGATCCACTCCAGTCCTTAAGCTGCTGGGGGAACATCGGGGTCCGCTTCCCCGCACCGAGTATGACACAGACTCACTTATCCGGCCGGCCCTTCGCGGTGGATGCCCGGTCAATCTGGACCGCCCCCGCGTGCGTGGCGGACCGGCGGCAGCGGCTAAGGTGCGGCCATGTTCGCTGTGACTGCGGCACGGATCGACCCGGACGACCCGCTGGCCGGCCTGGAGCTGGGAGAGCACGCCGACCCGGTGCCCGGGCCCGGCTGGACCACGGTCACCGTGCGGGCCGCCGCCCTCAACCACCACGACGTGTGGAGCCTGCGCGGGGTGGGCCTGCCGGCCGACCGGCTGCCCATGGTGCTGGGCTGTGACGCCGCCGGGGTGGACGAGGACGGCCAGGAGGTGGTGGTGCACGCGGTGGTCGGCGACCCGGCGCAGGGCGGCGGGGACGAGACGCTCGATCCCGGGCGGTCGCTGCTGTCCGAGCGCTACGACGGCACGTTCGCCGAGCGGGTGGCCGTGCCCCGGCGCAACCTGGTGCCCAAGCCGGCGGTGCTGTCCTTCGAGGAAGCGGCCTGCCTGCCCACCGCGTATCTCACCGCCTACCGGATGCTGTTCGGCAAGTCTGGCCTGCAGCCGGGGTCGACCGTGCTGGTGCAGGGTGCGGGCGGCGGGGTGGCCACCGCGCTGATCGTGCTGGGCCGGGCCGCGGGCTTCCGGGTGTGGACCACCAGCCGCAGCGAGGAAAAGCGGGACCGGGCCCTGGAGCTCGGCGCCGACCAGGTGTTCCCGGCCGGCGCCCGGCTGCCGGAGCGGGTCGACGCGGTGCTGGAAACGGTCGGCGAGGCGACCTGGGCGCACTCGCTGCGCGCGCTGCGGCCCGGCGGCCGGATCGTGATCTCCGGGGCGACCAGTGGTGCGGTCCCGCCGGCCGACCTGAACCGGGTGTTCTTCCTGCAGCTGTCGGTCGTCGGGTCGACCATGGGCAGCCGCGCCGAGCTGGGCCGGCTGACCCATTTCATGGAGCAGACCGGGGTGCGGCCCAGGATCGACCAGGTGCGGCCGCTGACCGAGGCGCGGGACGGCTTCGCCGCGATGATCAACGGCGACCTGTTCGGCAAGGTCGTCTTCACGGTCTAGCCCGGGGGGACGGGACCTGGGCCGCTTAATCGGGGGGAAGGACGCCGGCAGCGTCGCGCCGGCGAGGCGAGGCCCGCCGCAGGCGGGTGCTCGCCGAGCCGGCATTGGGCGCGCAGCGGCGATCGGGGGGTTCCGGGGGGTCGTTCCCCCCGGGCTAGCACAGAATCACTGCTGGTAGCCCGGCAGGAACGTGGCCAGCCGGCCGATGGCGTCGTCCAGCACGTCGACGCCGGCCAGGAACACCAGCCGCAGGTGGTCCGGCGTGTCCAGGTTGAACCCGGTGCCATGGGACAGCAGCAGGTGCTGCTGTTCCAGCAGGTCGATGACGAGCTGCTGGTCGTCCGAGATCTTGTATACGTCCGGGTCCAGCCTGGGGAACACGTACAGCGCCCCGGCCGGCCTGACACAGTCCACGCCGGGGATCTCGCCCAGCCGGCGCCAGGCGTGATCCCGCTGGTCCCGCAGCCGGCCGCCCGGCTGGAGCAGGGCGGTGATGCTCTGCAGCCCGCCGAGCGCGGTCTGGATGGCGTGCTGGGCCGGCACGTTCGGGCACATCCGCATGTTGGCCAGCAGCTCCAGGCCCTCTAGGTAGCCCGCCGCCTCACGGCGCGGCCCGCTGACCACCAGCCACCCGGACCGGAAACCCGGCGCACGGTAAGTCTTGGATAGCCCGGACATAGTCAGCACGACCAGGTCGGGGGCGAGCGCGGCGGCCGATTCGTGTACCGCGCCGTCGTAGAGGATCTTGTCGTAGATCTCGTCGGCCAGCACCAGCAGGCCATGCGTGCGGGCCAGGCCGAGCAGTTCCTGCAGGGTGTCCCGGGAGTAGACGGCCCCGGTCGGGTTGTTCGGGTTGATGATCACCAGCGCCCGGGTGTCTGCGGTGATCTTCGCGGCGACGTCGTCCAGGTCCGGTGCCCAGCCGGCCCGCTCGTCGCACCGGTAGTGCGCGGCCCGGGCGCCGCACAGGTTCACCGCGCCGGTCCACAGCGGGTAGTCCGGGCTCGGCACCAGGACTTCGTCGCCCGGGTCGAGCAGCGCCTGCAGCGCCATCACGATCAGCTCGGACACCCCGTTGCCCAGGTAGACGTCATCGGGGGTGACATCGGGCACGCCGAGCGTCTCGTAGTACTGGGCCACCGCCAGCCGCGCCGGGTAGATGCCGCGCGCGTCGCTGTACCCCTGGGCGTCGCCGATGTTCTGCACCACGTCGTGCACCACGCTGTCCGGGGTATGCAGGCCGAACGGTGCGGTGTTGCCGATGTTCAGCTTGAGGATCTGGTGTCCCTCGGCTTCCAGCTGCCGGGCCCGGCGCAGTACCGGCCCCCGGATGTCGTAGCGGACATTGTTGAGCCTGCTGGCCTGCGGCACCGGCACCGCGCTACCCCCTGATCCCCGGGCTGGTCCCGGACCTGCCCGGCCGGCGGGCCGGCACTGCGTCGGTCGCGGAGTGAGCTTGCAGCCTACCGTCACCAGCCGCCCACCGGTTTTCAATCAGCGCGGTGCATTGCTGGTCACCGGGGATCGCCGCGCCACAACCCCGTTTGCGTCCGATGACGCTCGTGTCCGGCCAGGACCCGGCCCTGGATGAAACCCCCCGCCCAGCACCACACCCCCCGGGCTGGGCCTGTGCGGTGCATTTTTCCCATATGCGTGGATATTCGCACCACACTGCGGCGATCGCGGGTTCCTGGCCGTCACCTGAGTCACTTCAGTCCCGGCAACCGCAGGCAAACAGCGTGCCGATCACCCGCGCGGCCGCGCTGACCACAAATTCACCGCGCTGACGGGTTACTCGGGCCCGGGGGGCGGGGACGGGGGGTTCTTGGTGCCGAACACCTCGGCCTTGATCCGGTCCAGCGCGTCGTCCAGGATGCGGCGCAGGTCGCCGCCGGCTTCCTCGCTGACCGCCTGGGCCTGGGCGGCCGCGGCCCGCAGTTCCCGGGTGAAGTGCCGGGCCAGCTGCTCCAGGTCGGGGAACGCCCCGGGCTCGGCCCAGCCGCGCGGCCCGCCGCGGCGGCCCGGCCAGTCCGCCCAGGCCTGCCAGTCCCAGCTGCCCCGGCCCCGCCCGCGGCGGGGGCCGCCCTGGTCCGGCTCCTCCTGGCCGCGCTCCTCGTTGAGCCGGTCCTGGGCTTCGTCCAGCCGGTCCTGCTGCTCATCCAGCCGGTCCTGCTCCTCGCCCAGCCGGTCCTGCCCGGTCTCCAGCCGCTCGGCCGCCGCGCCGTGGTCGTCGCCGGACCGGTGCTGCTCGCGGTCGAGCCGCTGCTGCTCGGCAGTCAGCCGCTCGCGCTGCTGATTCAGCCGGTCCTGCTCGGCGTTCAGCCGGTCCTGTTCGGCGTCCAGCCGGGCCTGCTCGGACTCCGCCCGGTTGGCCTGCTCGCCGGCCGCGGCCGCCCAGGAGTCGCCCTGGGCCTGCGACCGCCCGGCCCGCCGGGCTTCGGCGCGTTCCCGCCGGGCTTCGGCGCGTTCCCGCCGGACCGCGGCGCGTTCCCGGCGGGCCTCGTCCCGGGCCCGCCACGACTCATCCCGGGCCCGCCACGACTCATCCCGGGCCCGCCCCGCTGTGTCACGCATCCACCCGGCCTCCGGGCCGGGACCGCGCCGGCTGCCCGGCGGTGGGCCGCCGCGGCGCTGCATGTCCCGGGCCGCCCAGGTCAGTTCCTCCCGCAGGTTGCGCACGGTCTCCCGGACGTCCTCGGTGACCTCCCGGGCGATGTCCCGGACCGACGCGGTGATCTCCTCTTCCAGGTCGTCGAGGTCCGCGGACCGGTTGCGCAGCTCTTCCCGGCCCTTGTCGGTGATCCGGTACACCTTCCTGCCGTCGGTCTCGTCGTGCGTGACCAGGCCCTCTTCCTCCAGCCGGGCCAGCCGCGGGTAGATGGTGCCGGGGGAGGGCGCGTACACGCCCATGAACCGGTCCTGCAGCAGCCGGATCACCTCGTAGCCGTGCCGGGGTGACTCGTCGAGCAGCTTGAGCAGGTAGAGCCGGAGCCGGCCGTGCCGGAACACCGGGCTCATCGCGGCTCTCCCTGGGCCTGGCCGGCCGGGCCAGGCTCGTCCCGCTGCAGCAGCGTGACCTGGCCGGACATGGTGGTCACCGAGACCTTGCCGACGCCTTCGCCGTGGCCCAGCTGCCCGTTCAGCATGGTGGCGCCGGGCTGCCGGCCGGGGCTGAGGCCGCCGAACTCGCTCTGCACCCGGCCGGCCGTGGAGCGCAGTGCCACCTGGGCGTTGGTCTGCGCCGGCAGCCGGATGGCGACCGCGCCGGATACCGTGCCGACCCGCAGCCGGGCCGCGCACTCCAGGCCGATGTCGGCCGTGACCCGGCCGCTGACGGTCTTGGCGTCCAGCCGGCCGACCGAGCCGTCGGCCAGGGTGAGGTCGCCGGACACCGAGTTGAAGCCGATCCGGCCGCCGACCCCCTGCGCCTCGATGTCGCCGGACACCGTGGTCGCCTCGACCGTGCCGGTCACGCCGTCCAGGGTGATGTTCCCGGACACGCTCTTGACCGAGGTCCTGGTGGCGATCCCGGACACGATGGCACCCGCGCTGACCACGCCGAGCTGGACCGGGCAGTCCTTGGGCACGGTGACCGTGATGGCCGCCGAATGCCGCTGTGGCCGCAGCCAGCCGAGCAGCCCGTCCCAGGTGAGGTCCTCATAGCTCACGGTCAGGATGCCGTCTTCGTGGCTGACCTGCAGCGGCTGCCCGGAGATGCGGTCGATGTCCAGGCACGACTTGTCGTCGGTGCTCAGCACGGCCACCGACCCGGAGATAGCCCGCACCCGCAGCGCGGTCACCTGGTCGAAGTCGAGGGTGGTCGGCGTATCCACGGTCCAGTGCGGCATCGCGGCGTCCTCTCCTGCGGTCCACCAAACGATATATCGCGTTTCCCCAAAGTCAAGATGCATCGTGAGTCGTGGCCGGCCGGATCAGGCGCCGTCGTCGTCATCCAGCCGGGCCAGCCAGCTGGCCAGCCGGTCCACGGCCGCCTCGGACTCGGGGAACAGGTCGATGAACTCGGTGAGCCGCTCGGCCAGCCAGTTCAGGCTGACCTCGTCGGTGCCGCGCCGGGTCTGCAGCTCCTCGATGCCACGGTCGGTGAAGTACACGGCTCAGCCCTGGGTGACAGCGCCGGCCACCACCTGCTGGTGCTCGGCCCTGTGCGCGGTGGCCGAGCCCACGGCCGGCGACGAGCTGGCCGGCACCGAGACCCGGTTCAGCGGGCGCCCGATGATGCCGGGCAGCTTGAGCGCCATGGTCGGCCAGGCGCCCATGTTGGCGGGCTCCTCCTGGACCCAGATGATCTCCGCGCTGGCCGGGTAACGGCCCAGCTCCTCGAGCAGCTCCGCGTCCGGCACCGGGTACAGCCGCTCGACCCGGACGATGGCGGTGTCCGCCCGCCCGTCCTTGGCCCGCTGCGCGGCCAGGTCGTAGTACACCTTGCCCGAGCACAGCAGCACCTTCCGCACCCCGGCCGGGTCCAGGTCCGTTTCGTTCCCGATCACCGGGCGGAACGCCCCCTGGGCGAACTCGGACACCGGCGACGTGGCGTCCTTGAGGCGCAGCATCGACTTGGGCGTGAAGACCACCAGCGGGGTGTGCCGGCCGGACAGTGCCTGCCAGCGCAGCAGGTGGAAGTAGTTGGCCGGGGTGGTGGGCAGCGCGACGGTCATGTTGCCCTGGGCGCACAGGCCGAGAAAACGCTCGATCCGGGCCGAGGAGTGGTCCGGGCCCTGCCCCTCGTAGCCGTGCGGCAGCAGCAGCACCACGCTGGACTGCTGGCCCCACTTCTGCTCCCCGGAACTGATGAACTCATCGAGGATCGTCTGCGCGCCGTTGACGAAGTCGCCGAACTGGGCTTCCCAGCAGACCAGCGCGTCCGGCCGGGCCACCGAATAGCCGTACTCGAAGCCGACCGCGGCGTACTCGGACAGCAGCGAGTCGTAGACGTGGAACCGCGCGGTCGGCGAGTTGAACGCGCGCAGCGGGGTGTGCTCCGCCCCGGTATGCCGGTCCACCAGCACCGCGTGCCGCTGGCCGAACGTGCCGCGCCGGGTGTCCTGGCCCACCAGCCGGACCGGGTGCCCGTCCATCAGCACCGACCCGAACGCGAGCAGCTCGCCGGTGGCCCAGTCGATGGCGTTCTGCTCGACCATGGCCGCCCGGCGGGCCAGCAGCGGCTGCAGCCGCGGGTGCGGGGTGAAGCCCTCGGGCAGGTTGAGCTGGGTGTCCACGATCTGCTTGATGGCTTCTTCGGAGATCGCGGTCGGCGTGGCCGGGTGCACGATAGGGAACTGGGCCGTGGTGGCCGGCCGGACCACCGCGCCCGGGTCCATCGGCCGCTTGGCCGCCTCCCGGGTCTCGGTGAAGGCCCGCTCCAGGTGCTGCTGGTAGTCGCGCAGCGCCTGCTCGGCCTCTTCCATGGTGATGTCGCCCCGGCCGATCAGCGACTCGGTGTACAGCTTGCGGGTGGACCGCTTGGCGTCGATCAGGTCGTACATCAGCGGCTGGGTGAACGACGGGTTGTCCGCCTCGTTGTGACCGCGCCGCCGGTAGCAGATCATGTCGATGACGACGTCCTTGCGGAACGCCTGCCGGTAGGCGAACGCGAGCCTGCCCACCCGGACCACAGCCTCGGGGTCGTCCCCGTTGACGTGGAAGATCGGCGCCTGGATCATCCGCGCCACGTCCGTGGAGTACACGCTGGACCGGGACTCCGCAGGTGCGGTGGTGAAGCCCACCTGGTTGTTCACCACGATGTGCACGGTGCCGCCGGTCCGGTAGCCGCGCAGCTGGGACAGGTTCAGCGTCTCGGCGACCACGCCCTGGCCGGCGAACGCGGCGTCCCCATGGATCAGCACCGGGAGCACGGTGAAGCCGGGCTCGCCCATGTCGATGACGTCCTGCTTGGCCCGCACCACGCCCTCCAGCACCGGGTCCACCGCCTCGAGGTGGCTCGGGTTGGCGACCAGGGACGTGGGGATCGTGGCGCCGTCGCTGGCGGTGAACACGCCGCTGGCGCCCAGGTGGTATTTCACGTCGCCGGAGCCGTGCGTGCTGCGCGGGTCCAGGTTCCCCTCGAACTCCTGGAAGATCTGCGCGTAGGACTTGCCGATGATGTTGGCCAGCACGTTGAGCCGGCCGCGGTGCGCCATCCCCATGACGGCCTCGTCGAGCGGGGCCTTGGCCGCCTCGGTGAGCACCGCGTCCACCAGCGGGATCAGGGCTTCCGCGCCCTCCAGCGAGAACCGGCGCTGGCCCACGTACTTGGTCTGCAGGAACATCTCGAACGCCTCGGCCACGTTGAGCCGGGACAGGATCTGCACCTGCTCGTCGTGCCCGGGCCGGTCGTGCGGCCGCTCGACCCGGGCCTGGATCCAGGCCCGCTCCTCCGGGTTCTGGATGTGCATGTACTCCACGCCGACCGTGCGGCAGTACGAGTCGCGCAGCACGCCCAGGATCTCGCGCAGCTTCATCAGCGGCTTGCCGCCGAACCCGCCGGTGGCGAACGTCCGCTCCAGGTCCCACAGGGTCAGCCCATGCTGGTTGATGTCCAGGTCGGGGTGCCGCCGCTGCTTGTACTCCAGCGGGTCGGTATCGGCCATCAGGTGGCCGCGCACCCGGTAGGCGTGGATGAGCTCGTGCACCCGGGCCGACTTGGTGATGTCGTCCTCGTGCCCGGCCGGGATGTCCCGGACCCAGCGGACCGGCTCATACGGGATGCGCAGCGCCTGGAACACGTCGTCCCAGAAGCCGTCCTCGCCCAGCAGCAGCGCGTGGATCCGGCGCAGGAACTCGCCGGACACCGCGCCCTGGATGATCCGGTGGTCGTAGGTAGAGGTCAGCGTGACCGCCTTGCTGACCGCCAGCCGGGTCATGGTCTCCTCGGCCGCGCCCTGGTAGGCGGCCGGGTATTCCATGGCGCCCACCCCGACGATGCAGCCCTGCCCGGCCATCAGCCGGGGCACCGAGTGCTCGGTGCCGATCGTGCCCGGGTTGGTCAGCGTGATCGTGGTCCCGGCGAAGTCCGCCACGGCCAGCTTGCCGGTGCGGGCCCGGCGGACCACATCCTCGTAGGCCATCCAGAACTGGCGGAAGTCCATCGTCTCGGCCGCCTTGACCGAGGGCACCAGCAGCTGCCGCGACCCGTCCCTGGCCGTCACGTCGATGGCCAGGCCCAGGTTGACCTGGGCGGGCTCGGCGATGGCGGGCTTGCCCTCGAGTTCGGTGTAAGAGCTGTTCAGCTCCGGCACCGCGGCCAGCGCGCGGACCACCGCGAACCCGATGAGGTGGGTGAACGAGACCTTGCCGCCCCGGCCGCGGGCCAGGTGGTTGTTGATCACGATGCGGTTGTCGATGAGCAGCTTGGCCGGCACGGTCCGGACGCTGGTCGCGGTCGGCACGGCCAGGCTGGCTTCCATGTTGGCCGCGGTGCGCGCGGCCGCGCCGCGCAGCCGTTCGGCACCGGGGGCGGCCGACTCGGCGGGTGGGCTGGCCGGCTGGGCGGGCTGAGCCGCGGGCTGGCCGGCCGGGGCGGCCGCCGGAGCGCTGCCGCTGGGCGGCGCGGCCGGGCCCGGCGCGGGTGCGCCCGGCGCGGGTGCGCCTGGCCCGCCCGGCTGAGCTGCGGGTGCGGCGGCCGGGCGGCTGGGCTCAGCCGGTGCGCGGCGCTGCTCGGGCCGGGTCACGCTGCCGGTGGGCGGAGTGTAGTCGGCGAAGAAATTCCACCAGGCCATGTCCACCGATCCGGGATCGGCCAGGTAGCGCTGGTACAGCTCGTCGACCAGCCATTCGTTGGGCCCGAAGTCCTTGGCGCCGTCGGGATGCTCGGTGGCCGCCCGGCCAGGGTCGCTGGCTCCGGTGTGGCTCGATGCGGACTGCGGTGACTCGGCAGACACGGCGGACATCGCCCTCTTCGATGCTGGATTTCTGTCCCTACCCGGCGACAAGGTTACCGCCGTGGCACGGCCCGGAGTCCGGGCCACCACCTCATGATCGCCCTGGCATGCGCTCCCTGTCATGTGGTGAGAGCCAGTTCACATAGGGTCCCTTGGGCACGATCCGGTTCGGGTTGATCCAGTCCTGGGTCTGGTAGTAGTGCCGCTTGATCTGGGCGAAGTCCGTTGTGTCGCCAAAGCCCGGGGTCTGGTACAGGTCGCGGGCGTATCCCCACAGGCCCGGATAGTCCACCAGCCGGCTGCGGTTGCACTTGTAATGCGTGTAATAGACAGCGTCGAACCGGGCCAATGTGGGATAGAGCCGCACATCCGCCTCGGTAATGCTGCTGCCCAGCAGGTACCTGCGCCGGAGCAGCCGTTCCTCAAGCGCGCTCAGCGTGCTGAACAGCGCGTCGAACGCTTCCTCGTAGGCGGCCTGGCTGGTGGCCAGCCCGGCCTTGTACACGCCGTTGTTGACCGCGTGGTAGATCAGCGTGCTCAGCGCGTCGATCTCGGTGCGCTGCTCCGCCGGGTACAGGTCGGGCGACCCGGGCCGGTGGTAGCCGCGGAACTCGGTCTCGAACGAGATGGTGATCTGCTGGAAGTCGTTGTCCACGATCCGCTGGCTGCGGGTGTCCCAGACGAACGGCACGGTGAACCGGCCCCGGTACCCCGGATCGGTGATCATGTACAGGTCGGACACGAACCGGGCCCCGGTCACCGGATCGACCCCGCCGGTGCTGGCCGGGAAGCGCCAGCCGCGCTCGTCCCGGATCGGGTCCACCAGGCTGAGCCCGATCACCCGGTCCAGGCCCAGCAGGCGGCGCACGATCAGCGCCCGGTGCGCCCACGGATCGGCCAGCGACGCGTACAGCTGGTAGCGCCCGGGTTCGGCCAGGTACCCGCTCGATCCGTCCCCCGTGATCCGCGTGCCGAACACGTTCGCCTGGCGGACGAATCCGCCCGATGGCAGGACTTCAGGACCCGTGTCGGGAATTGCTGGCATCCTCCTCCTTTCGCGGCGGGGCGGGTCCGTGCGCTGTCCGAATTGTCAGCAAATGATGGCCGGCCGGGCGGCCCGAGGGAAGGCCTTCGCCGGCGATGGGCCGCAGACCGGCGAAACCGCCCGGCCCACTGGCTAGCATCGCATCCGGACGCCCCGGATTCCCGGATAATGCGAGGTCATCCCGGAATGGGTCAGGGTGGGCCGGTGATCAGCGGGGCAGTGCGCGGCAGAAGGGACGGGCCGGTGGCGTCAATCACCAGCGAGCTGGCCCGGCTCGGCGGCCCGCTGGCCTATCTGCTGGTGGCCGCCCTGGTATTCGGCGAGACGGCCATCTTCCTCGGCTTCGTCATCCCGGGCGAGACCGCGGCCGTGCTGGGCGGCGTGCTGGCCAGCCGGGGCCGGGTTTCGCTGCCGGTGCTGACGCTGGTCGTGGTGCTGGCCGCGATCACCGGCCCGCTGGCCGGCTACGAGATCGGCCGGCATCTCGGCGGGCGGCTGCTCACCCGGCCCCGGCTGAGCCGGGTCGCGGCCGGCCTGGGCCGGGCCCGGTCGGTGCTGCACCGGCGCGGCGCGGCGGCCGTGTTCCTCGGCCGGTTCATCGCCGTGCTGCGGGCCATGATGCCGGCCGTGGCGGGCACGGCCCGGATGCCCTACCGCACGTTCCTGCTCTATAACGTGCTCAGCGCGGTGGTCTGGGGCGTCGGGTACTGCCTGCTGGGCTACGCCGCCGGGTCCGCGTACGCGGCCATCGAGCGCACCGTAGGCGCCGGCGTGGCCGTAGCGGTCGCGGCTGGTGTACTCGGCGCGATGGCGGCCTGGCTGATCCGGCGGCATCGCCGGGAGCAGCTGAGCGCGCCGCCGGAAGCCGGGCCGCCCGAGTCCTGAACCGGGCCGCGCGGGCGGCCGCTTGGCACATCCGTCAGCCGACCGATGTCTCGGCCGGCCAGGCCGGCCACGGTGTACTGCATGCACGGCGCGACAGGTGTGCACGATGCCGAGCGGGCGCCGGGTGGAGAAAACAGTACGCAGGGAAGATTTCCTCCCCCGGCCGCCGTCACGGCCCCGGGCCCGGCCAGGGCCCGTCTCTACCATGGATGACCGGGAGGTGGCGGCAAGTGCGCGAGTTCGGTGAGCTCGAGTCCGCGATCATGGATGTGGTGTGGGCCGGGGACCGGGCCTACCCGGTCCGCGAGGTCCGCGAGCGGCTGTCCTACAACCGGCCCGTCGCCTATACGACCGTGATGACGGTCATGAACATCCTGTACGGCAAGGGCGTGCTGTGCCGCGAGAAGCACGGCCGGGCCTGGCGGTACTGGCCGGTGGAGTCCCGGGAGGAGCATGACGCCCGGCTGATGGCCGAGGTGCTCCGGTCCGGTGGCGACGAGCACATCACGATGCTCCGGTTCGTGGAACGGGTCAGCGAGGAAGAGCGGGAGAGCCTGCGCAGCGCCGTGCTCGACCTGGCCACCCAGGGGCTCGCCGCGTACTAGCGGCCGAATACATCCGCACGGCGGTGCTCCAGGCACGGCAGCCGGTCCCGGACCTGCGCGGTCAGCGCGAGGTCCACGTCGCCGGTGCCGATCCCGGGGGACGGCCCAAGATCCAGCCGGACGGTGCCCATCGGGTCCACCAGCATGCTACGGCCGATACCGGTGGGGGCCCGGGTCGGTGGTGAGTCCGGATCGGGGACCTGGCCGGCGGCCGCCACCCAGACGGTGTTCTCGATGGCCCGGGCCCGCACCAGGGTGACCCAGTGCTCCTCCTTGAACAGCCCAGCCGCCCACGCGGCCGGGACCACGAGCAGGTCCGCGCCGCGGGCCACCAGGTCCCGGGCCAGTTCCGGGAACCGGATGTCATAACACGTGAGCAGGCCCACCCGGAGACCGGCCAGCTCGGCCAGCACCGGCTCGGCGCCCGGCGCGACCACCTTGGACTCGGTCTCGCCCAGCGAGTCGAACAGGTGGATCTTGCGGTACGCGGCCACCCGCTGGCCGCCCGGGCCGTACCCGACCGCGGTGTTGTACACCCGGCCGTCCGGCGCGGGCTCGAACACCCCGGCGACCAGGGCTACCCCGGTGTCCCGGGCCGCGGCGGCCAGGCCCGTCCCGAACGGCCCGTCCAGCGGCTCGGCCACCGCCACCAGGTCGGTGCCGAACCGGGCCTGGGTCGCTTCCGGGAACACGGCCAGCTCCGCACCCTGGCCCGCGGCGCCGTGCAGCGCCGCGCGCACCCGCCCCAGGTTGACCGCGGGATCCGGGCTGACCGGCAGCTGGCACAACGCAACACGCATGCCCGCAGGCTAAACCAGCCCGCGGCAAAGGGGGAGCCGCCGGCTGGATCTGCGCCAAAGGGGGCCGCGCCGCCGGCTGGGCTCTGCGCCAAAGGGGGCGCGCCGCCGGCTGGGCTCTGCGCCAAAGGGGGCGCGCCGCCTGCTGGACTGAGGAGCGCGGGAGCGAGGAACGAGCGACCGAGCGACGAGGGAAGGAGGCGGGTCCAGCGCCCCCGGAGGCGCAAGGCTAACGGCGCGGGTCCAGCGCCCCCGCAGGCGCAAGGCTAACGGGGCGGGTCCAGCGCCCCGGAGGCGCAAAGCAATACTGGCCGGGTGAGCAGACCATTGCTGAACCGGCGGCTGGCCGGCCTGGGCACGACGATCTTCGCTGAGATGTCCGCGCTCGCGCTGACCACCGGGTCGGTCAACCTGGGCCAGGGCTTCCCGGACACCGACGGGCCGCCCGAGATCGCCGCGGCCGCCGCGGCCGCGATCATGGCAGGCCGGGGGAACCAGTACCCGCCCGGCCCGGGCATCCCCGAGCTGCGGCAGGCCGTGGCCGCGCACCAGAAGCGGTTCTACGGGCTGGACGTGGACCCGGGGACCGAGGTGCTGGTCACCGCGGGCGCCACCGAGGCCATCGCGGCCACGCTGATCGCGCTGCTGGAGCCGGGCGACGAGGCGATCGCGTTCGAGCCGTACTACGACTCCTACGCGGCCTGCGTGGCCATGGCCGGCGCGACCCGGGTGCCGGTTACGCTCCGGCCGCCCGGGTTCCGGCCCGACATTTCCGCGCTCCGCGCGGCCATCACGCCGCGCACCCGGGTCATCCTGCTGAACACGCCGCACAACCCGACCGGGGCCGTGTTCAGCCGGGCCGAGCTGACCGGGATCGCGGCGCTGGCCTGCGAGCACGATCTGCTGGTGGTGTCCGACGAGGTGTACGAGCACCTGGTCTTCGACGGGGAGCACGTGCCGATCGCCAGCCTGCCCGGGATGCGCGAGCGCACCGTGACGATCAGTTCCGCGGCCAAGACGTTCTCGTTCACCGGCTGGAAGGTCGGCTGGGTTACGGCCACCCCGGAACTGGTCAGCGCGGTGCGCACAGTCAAGCAGTTCCTCACCTATGTGACCGGTGGCCCGTTCCAGTACGCGGTGGCCGAGGCGCTGGCGCTGCCCGACGCGTACTACGCCGGGATCAGCCGTGACCTGCGGGCCAAGCGGGACGTGCTGTGCGCCGGGCTGGCCGCGGTCGGTTTCGGGGTGTACCAGCCGGCCGGCACGTACTTCGTGACCACCGACATCCGGCCGCTCGGCGAGACCGATGGGATGGACTTCTGCCGCCGCCTGCCGGACCGGGCGGGTGTCGTGGCCATCCCCAGTTCCGTGTTCTACGACACCGTGGCGGCGGGCCGCAGCCAGGTGCGGTTCGCGTTCTGCAAGAAGGAGGAGGTGCTGCGGGAGGCCGTCGAACGGCTGACCCGTTACCGTGCCTAGCCTGGCGCCGGACGACGCGTTCGGCGCTGACCTGTACCGGGCGCTGGGCGGCTCCGGCAACCTCGTCTTCTCGCCCGGCAACATCGCCACCGCGCTGCGGATGGCGCTGCTTGGCGCCCGCGGCGAGACGGCCGCCCAGCTGGCCGCGGTCGTGCACCTAGCCAAGCCGCAGGACGCTGAGGGCGGCCTGCTGGCCACCTCCGCGTTGCTCGGCAGCCTGGCCGGGGACGATCTCACGCTGCGCGCGCCCAACACTATGTGGGCGCAGTCCGGGCTGCCGGTGCAGCCAGACTTCACCGCGGCGCTGGCCCAGGCGGCGTCCGCCCAGCTCCGCACGGCCGATTTCGCCCATGCCGCCGAACAGGCCCGGCAGGAGATCAACGAGCTGATCACGGAGCAGACCGCGGGGAAGATCACTGGCCTGATCGGCCCCGGCGGGGTGACCGCGCGCACCCGCCTGGTGCTGGCCAGCGCCATCTACCTGAAGGCGGCGTGGGTGACCCCGTTCCCGGCCGCAGCCACCGCGGACGCCCCGTTTCACCCGGCGCCGGGCCGCGACGTGCCAGTGCCCACCATGCGGCTCCGGGCCCGGCTGCGCTACCTGCGCGGCGACGGCTACCAGGTGGCCGAGCTGCCCTACACCGGCGGCCGGCTGGGCATGGCCATCGTGCTGCCCGACGGGCCGCTGCCGCCGGCCGAGGGCCGGCTGGCCAGCGGCGGCCTCGGCGGCCTGCTGGCCGGGCTGGCCCCGCACCAGGTCAGCCTCGCGCTGCCCCGGTTCCGGGTGACCGGAGAGTTCAGCCTGCGCCCGGTGCTGAGCACGCTGGGCATGCCGCTGGCGTTCGGCCACCGGGCGGATTTCACTGGCATCACCACGGCTGAGCCGTTGCACGTCGACGACGTGCTGCACAAGGCCTATATCGACGTGGACGAGCAGGGCACCGAGGCGGCCGCGGCCACGGCCGTGACGATCCGGGCGGCGGCCCGGGTGGTGAGGCCCGATCCGCCGGTCGAGATGATCGTGGACCGGCCGTTCCTGTTCGCCATCACCGACACCGGCAGCGGGCTGCCGCTGTTCCTCGGCCGGGTCACCGACCCTGGCCGGGAGCTGGCCTGACTGCGAAACTGGACACATGAGACCTGACGGGCTGCACCATGTTTCGCTCAATGTCCGTGACGTCCCCGCGGCGCTCGACTTCTACACCCGGGTACTGGGCCTGACCGAGCGCACCGACCGGCCGGGCTTCAGTTTCGATGGCGCCTGGCTCGACGCGGGCGGCCAGCAGGTCCACCTGATCGAGGCCGACGTGCCGCCGTCCCTCGGCCAGCATTTCGCGCTGGCCGTCTCCGACCTGGACGCGGTGGTCACGGAACTGCGCACGCGGGGCGTCACGGTCACCGATCCGGTCCCGGTGGGCACCGGCCGCCAGTCGTTCCTGGCCGACCCGGCCGGCAACCGGGTCGAGCTGCAGGAACCGGGGCAATGAGCCCACTGCGGCTCTAACCTGGGCCCATGCTCCCCCTCCTGCTGGTCGCCGTCTCGGTCGGGCTGTCCAACCTGGCCGCGGCCATCGGTATCGGCTTCGGTGGCGTCACCGCCCGGACCCGGCTCCGGGTGGCGCTGGCGTTCGGGGTGTTCGAGGCGGGCATGCCCATCGTCGGCCTGGTCATCGGGGCCGGGCTGGCCACCGGCATCGGCCAGCTGGCCCGCTGGATCGGGGCCGGCCTGCTGATCGTCCTGGGCGGGGTCACCGTTTTCCGGGCGCTGCGCCAGCCCGGCTGGCCGGCGGACGGCCGCGGCATCCATCCCGCGCACTCCATGGGCCTGGGCCAGCTGATCGTCACCGCGTTCGCGCTCAGCCTGGACAACCTGGCCGCCGGGTTCGCGCTGGGCACGCTGCACGTCAGCGTGGCCGAAGGCGCCATCGTGATCGGCGCGGTGAGCGTGGCCATGTCGCTGGCCGGGCTGGAACTCGGCGGGCGGCTGGGCACCGCGGCGGGCCGCCGCAGCGAGCAGATCGGCGGCGCCATCCTGGTCGCGGTGGGAGTGGCCCTCGCGGCCGGCGTGCTGTTACGCCGCTCAGCCGGCCAGGCTGAGCGCCAGCCGCGGGCAGGACGCCACCGCCCGGCGGACCGCATCGGCGGACCGCGCGGGCACCCCGGCCGCCGTGATGTGCAGGTTGTCCTCGTCGTCGAGCTCGAAGACGTCCGGGGCCAGGCCCGCGCACACCCCGTTGGCCTCACACAGGTCGCGTTCGACGATCACCCGCACCGCCCTGCCTCCTTCACCCGGGACGTCCAGCGCTACAGTACGTCCGGTCCGGCCCAGGGGCACCCCTGCTGCCCGCCGCGCGCCCGGGCGGCCGGCTGCCACCAGCGGGCGTTGCGTAACTGCGGCGGTGCGGAGGGAGGCCCGGATGGGGATGCCAGCCGAGCTACGGGCGGCCGCCGAGGCAGCCAAGGGCTTCATGCCGCCCGCCGAAGGGCTGGCCCTGTACGCGACCGCGGCCGCCTACGCGGCCCGCGGGCCGATCCTGGAGATCGGCAGCTACTGCGGCAAGTCCACCATCTACCTGGCCGCGGCGGGGCGGCAGGCCGGCCAGCTGGTCATCACGGTGGACCACCACCACGGTTCCGAGGAGAACCAGCCGGGCTGGAAGTATCACGACCCGGCGCTGGTGGACGAGCGGACCGGGCGGCTGGACACGCTGCCCGCGTTCCGGGTCACGCTGGCCGCGGTCGGCCTGGAGGATCAGGTCATCGCCGTGGTGGGCCGGTCGGCGCAGGTGGCCGCGCTGTGGCGGGTCCCGCTGGGCATGCTGTTCATCGACGGCGGGCACACCGACGAGGCGGCGCAGGCCGACTACGCCAGCTGGTCGCCGTGGGTGGCACCGGGCGGGGCGCTGGCCATTCACGACGTGTTCCCTGACCCGGCCGACGGCGGCCAGGCCCCGTACCGGATCTACCGGCGCGCCGTGGAATCCGGCCAGTTCACCGACGTGTCCCGGCACGGCTCGCTGCGCGTGCTGGAGCGCACCGGCGGTTAGCGCGGGTCCCGGGCCGGCCGGCAGCGTGGCGAGTAGCAGTGCCGGGGTGAGCCCGGCTCGGCCGGCGGTGGGAGCGGCACATCGCGGAACATGGCCGCGGCCCCGGTCGTGCCGGACAGCACGTCGGCGGCCAGCACCATCGCGGCTGCGGTCCAGCTGCTCCGCTCGGCCGGGAAGTACTCCTGGTTGGCGAACTGCCACCCGGTCCAGTAGCCGCCGTCAGCGTCCCGCAGGTGCTGGACGTCGGCGTACACCTGCCGGGCCCGCGCGTGGTCGCCCACGGCGTGCAGCGCCATCACCAGCTCGCAGGTTTCCGCCCCGGTGATCCAGGGCTGGCCGCGGACGCAGCGCACGCCGAGCCCGGGGACCACGAACTCGGCCCACTGCGCGTCCAGCCGGTCCAGCCCGGCCGGGCCGCGCACCGGCCCGGCCAGCACCGGGTAGTACCAGTCCATCGAGAACCAGCTCTTGTCCGCGAACGCTTCCGGGTGGCAGGCCACCACGTGGCCCAGCCGGCCGGCCGCAAGTTCCCAGGCGGGCTGGGGCTGACCCAGGTACTCGGCCAGCCAGACCGCGCAGCACAGGCTCTGGTAGGTGCTGGCGCACCCGGTGAGCAGCGCGTAGCTGGCCGCCGTTCCGTCGGCCGCGCGCTGCCAGAGGATCTCACCCCGCGGCACCTGGAGCGACAGTACGAACCCGATGGCCCGGCGGACCGTGGGCCACATCAGGGCCAGGAACTCCTCGTCCCCGGTGAGCTGGAACTCGTGCCAGGTGCCCACGGCCACGTAGGCGGTCTGGTTGCTCTCCCCGCCGGCGTCGGTCACCGTGTCCCCGACGACCCGTTTCGGCCACGAGCCGTCCGTGCGCTGGGTGTGCCGCAGCCAGTCGTAGGCCAGCCGTGCGGCGCTGGTCAGCCCGCAGGCGGACAGCGCCATCGCGCACTCCACGTGATCCCACGCGTCGGTGTGGCCGTCGGGCCAGCTGAGCGCGCCCGATGGTTCCTGCATGGCGGCGATGTGCTCACCTGTGGCCAGCACCTCGCGGGCGGTGAGGATGCCGGGCACGGCGGGCCGCAGGCGGTCGGCCAGGCCCGGGCCGGCGCCGCCGGCCGGGCCGCGGCCGGGCGAGCTGGCCAGCACGTCAGGCCGCGGCATGCGCGCTCGCGGTGGCCGGGACGGGGCGGGTGACCGGGCGTGCGGCCGGCTTCTCGGCGTACACGACCAGGCTCTTGCCGATGAGCGGGTTCATGGCCCGCTCGGCCAGCCGGGTCACGGCCGGCCGCCGCGAGATGTCCCAGACCAGCAGCCGGTGGTAGGCGCGGGCCAGCGGGTGGCCGTCGTCGTGCACGCCCACCGCGCACTTGAGCCACCAGTACGGCGAGTGCAGGCCGTGTGCGTGGTGGTGCCCGCCGACCCGCAGCCCGGCGGCGGCGAGTTTGGCTTCCAGCTCGCCCCGGGTGTAGATGCGGACATGGCCGCCTGGCGTGTTGTGGTAGTCCGCGGACAGGCCCCAGCAGATCCGTTCCGGCAGCCAGGCGGGCACGGTCACGGCCAGCTGGCCGCCGGGCCGCAGCACCCTGGTGATCTCGGCCAGCGCGTGCTGGTCGGCCGGGATGTGCTCGAGCACCTCGGCCGCGATGAGCCGGTCGAACGCGGCGTCCGGGAACGGCATCGCAGTCGCGTCCCCGCACACCGTCCGCGCGGCGGCGCCGGGCGGGATCTCGCCCGCCTCGTGCATGGCCGCGGCCACCTCGGCCACCCCGCGCAGCTCGGCGGCGTCCGCGTCCAGCGCCACCACCGACGCGCCGTGGCGCAGCGCCTCGAAGGCATGCCGCCCGGCGCCGCAGCCGAGATCGAGCACGCGGTCGCCGGGGCCCACCGGGAGCCGCTGGAAGTCGACGGTCAGCACGCCGGGGCCCCGTGCGCCGCGATCGCGGCCCGGTAGCGATCCACGGTGGCCCGGGCCACCGCGCTCCACGCGAACCGCTCCTGGACCCGCTGCCAGGCGGCCGCGCCCAGCCGGGCCCGCTCGGCGGGCGAGTCCAGCAGGTCCCGCAGGGTGGCCGCGAGCACGTCCGGGTCGCCCGGCTCGACCAGCCGCGCGGCATCCCCGGTGACCTCGGGCAGCGCGCCGGTCCGGCTGGCCACCAGTGGCGTCCCGGACGCCATGTGCTCCACGGCGGGCAGCGAGAAGCCCTCGTACAGCGAGGGGACGACCGCGATCTCGGCGCTGGCGCACAGCCCGGCCAGCTCGGTGTCGCTGATCCCGTGCACGAACCGGACCCGGTCGCCCAGGGCCAGCTCACCGGCCAGCCGCTCGGTCGGGCCGCCCGGGGCCGGCCTGCCCACCACGGTCAGCTGCGCGTCCCGCTCCACGGTCAGCTTGGCCACCGCCTGGAGCAGCGTAGCCACCCCCTTGAGCGGCGAGTCCGCGCTGGCCACGGCGACGATCCGGCCGGGCACCCGCAGCTCGTCCCGGGGGTGGAACAGCCGGGTGTCCACGCCCAGCGGGATCACGTGCACCTGGGCCGGGTCAACCCGGAAATCTCGGCATATGTCGGCCTGCGACGCCCGCGAAGCGGTCAGGATCGGCCCCACCCGGCGGGCCACCCGGCCCTGCATCCGGACGAACGAGTACCAGCGCCACTTGCCGACCCAGTTCTTGCCGCGCGCCGCGGCCAGCTCGATCCGCCGGTCCACGCTGATCGGGTGGTGGATGCTGGTCACCAGCGGCAGGCCGATCCGGGGCAGCCCGAGCAGGCCGTAGGCCAGCACCTGGTTGTCGTGCACCAGGTCGAAGTCGGCCCGGCGGGCGCGCAGCAGGCGCAGGGCCCGCAGGCTGAACGTGAGCGGCTCGGGGAACGCCCCGGTCTTCATGGTGGCGAATTCCAGCACGTCGATCCAGTCCCGGTACTCGCCGAGCCGGGGGGTGCGGAACGGGTCCTCGTCCCGGTACAGGTCCAGGCTGGGTACCGGGCGGAGCACCGGCCCCGGCTCCAGGTCCGGGTACGGCTGGCCGGAGAACACCTCGACGTGGTGCCCGAGCGCGGCCAGCTCGCGGGACAGGTGGCGCAGGTAGATGCCCTGGCCACCACAGTGCGGCTTGCTGCGGTAGGACAGCAGCGCGATGCGCAGCGGGTGATCCGTGGTCATCACGCAGGTCCGCACCCCTCGTTCGTCACCTGGCGTTCGGCACTGCCCGTCCGGTTTGTCCGCCGCTGGCTGTCCGTGCCGGGGCGGCCCGCCCGCGTGGCCGGTTAGGCAGCGAACATTACCACCGGGTACACCGGTCACTTTGATCCGGGACGGGCCGGTCCGCGATCCGGGACGCGCCGGCCCGTGGTGGCCGGCGGCAGGGCCGCGGTCATGCCGGTAGGCTGCGCCGACGTACCCCTGAGGTGGTATGAGCCGAGCTGCGCGGACCTGACCGGACCTGGCCAGGCAGCGGTGGCCCGGCCCGCCAGGACGGAGGATCCACTGACGAGGCGTGCACTGATCACCGGGATCACCGGGCAGGACGGATCCTACCTGGCCGAGTACCTGCTGACCCAGGGCTACGAGGTGTGGGGGCTGGTCCGTGGCCAGTCCAACCCGCGGGTCCGCCGGGTCCGCGAGCTGCTCGGCGATATCCGGCTGGTCCGCGGTGACCTGCTCGACCAGGGCAGCCTGATCTCGGCCGTGGAGCGGGTGCAGCCGGATGAGGTCTACAACCTGGCCGCGATCTCGTACGTGCCCATGTCCTGGCAGCAGGCCGAGCTGACCGGCGAGGTGACCGGCCTCGGCGTGCTCCGGGTGCTGGAGGCAATCCGGGTGTGCAGCGGGATCAGCGCCTCGCGCACCCCGCGCGGCGGGCAGATCCGCTTCTACCAGGCGTCTTCCTCGGAGATGTTCGGCAAGGTGCGCGAGTCCCCGCAGCACGAGCGCACCCCGTTCCACCCGCGCAGCCCATACGGGGTGGCCAAGGCGTACGGGCACTTCCTGACCCAGAACTACCGGGAGTCGTACGGTATGTACGCGGTCTCGGGGATCTTGTTCAATCACGAGTCGCCGCGCCGCGGCGCGGAGTTCGTCAGCCGCAAGGTGTCCCTCGGGGTGGCCCGGATCAAGCTCGGCCACGAGCGCCAGCTCCGCCTGGGCACCCTGTGGGCCCGCCGGGACTGGGGTTTCGCCGGGGACTACGTCCGGGCCATGCACCTGATGCTGGCCGCCAGCCAGCCCGAGGACTATGTGGTCGGCACCGGGGTCACGCACAGTGTGGAAGAACTGGTCGAGCTGGCGTTCCGGGTGGCCGGCCTGGACTGGCGGGAGCACGTCACGGTGGACGCCGCGTTCGTCCGGCCCGCCGAGGTGGACCATCTGTGCGCCGACCCGGCCAAGGCGGCCCAGCAGCTCGGCTGGAAACCGAAGACCGGGTTCGCCGAGCTGATCACGATGATGGTGGAATCCGACCTCAAGCTGCTGTCCTCTGGCCCCGGTGGGCACGAGGACGACGCGTTCGGCGCGGACGCCTGGTAGCTGGGTCAGCTGGCCCCGGTGCCGACGGCGCTGCCAATCGCGAACGTGATGCCGGCCGCGGCCGCGCCCAGCACGAGCTGGCGGACCGCGCCGCGCAGGAACGGGCGGTCGGTGAGCCGGGCCACCAGCCCGCCGCCGACGAACAGGGCCACCGCGGCCAGGCCCAGGGCCAGCGCCAGGGCCAGGGCCAGGTTCTGCGCCCCGGCCAGGTAGGGCAGCAGCGGGATGAGCGCGCCGGCCGCGAACGTGAGCAGCGAGGCGCCGGCCGCCGTGTACGGCGAGGGCAGCTCCTGGTAATCCACGCCGAGTTCCTGGCGGACGTGCACCCCGAGGGCCTGATCCGGGTGCGCCCCGATCTGCGCCGCGACCTTGTCGGCCAGCTCGGGCTCCACGCCCTGGCTGCGGAACGCCTCGGCCAGCTCGCGCCGCTCCGAGTCCGGGTTGTGCTCCAGCTCGTGGGCTTCCTTGCGGACCTCGGCCTGCACCAGCTCGTTCTGCGAGGAAACCGAGACGTACTCCCCGGTCGCCATGGAGAACGCGCCCGCGGCCAGCCCAGCCAGCCCGGTCAGCACGATGAGGTGCGGGGAGCCGCCGGAGGCGCTCACCCCGGCCCCCACGCCGGCGATCAGCGAGACGTTGGTGACCAGGCCATCCATGGCCCCGAACACGGCCGGGCGGAGCCAGCCACCGGACACATCCTTATGCTGGTGCCCGGGCGCCTCGTGCTGTTCGCTAATCTCTACTGACATGGTGGGATTTCCCAGGGGGTGTCCGGGCGCGCGCTGGCCGGCGCACCGCTGGCGGGGTAGTGAGCATCCTTGCCCGCAACCCGGAGCCAAACCTCCAGCCCGGTACCATTATTCCCCGTCCCAGCGCTGCCGACCCGGTCCCGGCCTGGCCGGGCCGGCGCGGGCGGCGGGGGTGGCGGCCGTGGCCGTGGCCAGCCCGGGCGCAGTGTCACGCCGGGTCTCGTCTCGGACACGGTTCGCCGTGGCGCCGTGGCTGGGCCCGCGGAACGCGGATACGCTGATCTTGCTGCGGCTGCCAGGGATGCCGCCCGGCAGGACGGGTAGGGAGCAGCGCCAGACCCCGGGACTCAGGTGGGGGCCAGACCGGAAGGCCACGTCGTGATCACCTTCGAGGGCGTGACGAAACGGTACCCGGGCGGGACGCTGGCCGTGGACGACCTCAACCTGGAGGTCCCGGCCGGGCAGACGATGGTGCTGGTCGGCCCCAGCGGCTGCGGCAAGACAACCACGCTGCGGATGATCAACCGGCTGATCGACCCGACCAGCGGCCGGATCCTGCTCGACGGGCGGGACATCCAGCAGTCCGACCCGCCCGCCCTGCGCCGCGGCATCGGCTACGTCATCCAGCAGGCCGGGCTGTTCCCGCACCGCACGATCGAGGACAACATCGGCACCGTCCCGATGCTCATCGGCTGGGGCAAGGCCAAGTCCCGGGCCCGGGCCCGGGAGCTGATGAAACTGGTCGGCCTGGACGAGAGCCTGGGCCGGCGTTACCCGCACCAGCTCTCCGGCGGCCAGCAGCAGCGGGTCGGGGTGGCCCGGGCGCTGGCCGCCGACCCGCCGGTGCTGCTGATGGACGAGCCGTTCAGCGCGGTCGACCCGATTGTCCGAGCCACCCTGCAAGATGAGCTTCTCCGGCTCCAGGCGGAGCTGCACAAGACCGTCGTGCTGGTTACGCACGATGTAGAGGAGGCCATCAAGGTGGGCGACCAGGTCGCCATCTTCCGCCCGGGCGGCCGGCTGGCCCAGGTGGACAGCCCGGAGCGGCTGCTCACCGCGCCTGCCGACAGCTACGTGGAGAGCTTCCTGGGCTTTGACCGGGGCATCCGCAGGCTATCCTTCCTGGCCGCCTCCGGGCTGAGCCTGGACGACACGGCAGTGGTCAGCGCCAGCACGCCAGCCTGGGAAGCGGCCGAGCACGCGGCCCGCACCGGCGAGCCCTGGCTGCTGGTCACCGACGCTGGCCGGAAGCCGCGCGGCTGGGCGGCCAGCGTCGAGCTGCGGGCACTGCCCCGCGAGGCCACCGTGGGTGACGCCCGGCTGAGCCCGTACGGGCACACGTTCGGGGTCAGCACCGACTCGCTGCGGGCCGCGCTGGATGCCACCCTGCTGTCCCCGGCGGGCCGGGCCGTCGGGGTGGACGATCAGGGCCGGGTGGTCGGCGTGACGTCGTACGAGCGGCTCGGTGCCGCGGCCGAAGCGGCCGAGCCGGCCGCGGAGCCCTCGCCCAGCGGGAGGAGCTGACCGGCCATGGACTGGTCACAGGTTCCCGAGCTCACCTGGGAGAGCAACAAACTGGGCGTGCTGCCCGCGCTGTTCGGGCTGATCATCTCGGTGCCGCTGGGCATCGTGTGTGTCCGGTGGCGGTGGCTCTACCCGCCGGTGCTGTCCACCACCAGCGTGCTGTACGCGATCCCGTCGCTGGCCCTGTTCATCGTGCTGATCCCGTACACCGGGCTGACCGACACCACAGTGATCATCCCGCTCACCCTGTTCTCACTGTGCGTCCTGGTGCCGAACGTGGTGGATGGGCTCCGCTCGGTCCCCGACCCGGTACGGGACGCGGCCACCGCGATGGGGTTCGGCACGCTGCGCCGGCTGGTCCAGGTGGAGCTGCCCATCGCGGTGCCGGTCGTGATCGCCGGGCTGCGGGTGGCCGTAGTGTCCAGCATCAGCCTGGCCAGCGTCGGCCAGCTGATCGGGGTGAGCAGCCTGGGCTACCTGATCGTGGACGGCTACCAGCGGGCGTTCCTGACCGAGATCCTGGTCGGCGGCGGGCTGATCATCGCGCTCGCCCTGGTCTGCGATCTGCTGCTGGTGCTGGTCCGCCGGCTGCTCACCCCGTGGCGGCCGCGGCGCACCCGCCGCCAGCTGCCCGAGGTGGTGGCCGAGCCGGTCCCCGCGCTCGCCGGAGGTGCGCGGTGAGGTTCCTCAGCTACGCCTGGGACTGGCTGAAGCAGCCGGCCCAGTGGCACGGCCCCGACGGTATCCCGATCCGCATCCTGGAGCAGCTCTACTACACCGGTTTGTCGCTGCTCATCGCCGCGCTGATCGCGATCCCGCTCGGCATCCTGATCGGCCACACCGGCCGGGGCGCGGCGCTGGTGGTCAACCTGGCCAACGCCTGGCGGGCCATCCCGACGCTCGGGCTGCTCACCCTGCTCGCCGTCACGATCGGCTTCTCCGCAGTGGCCTGGGTGTCCGCGCTGGCCTGGCTGATCCCCCTGGTCGTGCTGGGCATCCCGCCCATCCTGGTCAACACCTACGAGGGCGTGGCCGGGGTGGACCCCGAACTCAAGGACGCCGCCCGGGGCATGGGCATGACGTCCTGGCAACAGGTACGCAAGGTCGAGGTGCCGGTGGCGACGCCACTGATGGTCCTCGGCCTGCGCACAGGGGCGATCTTCGTGGTAGCCACCGCGACCATCGCCGCGTACATCGGCCTGGGCGGCCTGGGCCGCTACATCATCGACGGGCTGGCGACCGACAACTACGGGGAGGTGGCCGGGGGAGCGCTTTTCGTCGTCGTGCTCGCGCTGGCCGTCCAAGCCGTCTTCGTCGGCGTCCGGCGGCTCGCCGTGCCGGCCGGCCTGCGCCAGCAGGCCCGCCGGACCTGATGGGGCCTCACCTCTAAAGAAGGGAAACACCTATGTTCCCGACCTCGCGGTTCGCGGCGGTCGCAACTCAGGCGCGCAGCATCCGGCTGCGCGGCACCGTGGCCGGGGGCCTGGCCGTCCTGACCAGCCTGACCCTTGCCGCGTGTGGCAGCAGCGGCGGGGGTTCCAGCAGCTCCAGCTCCAACCCGCTGTCGTCCGGCGCGGCCAAGGGCACCGTGGTGGTGGGCTCGGCCAACTTCCCGGAGAACGAGCTGCTGGCCGAGATCTACGTGCTGGCGCTGCAGAAGAAGGGGGTCAAGGTGACCTCCAAGTTCAACATCGGCGCCCGGGAGGTCTACTACCCGGAGATCGAGAAGGGCGCGATCAGCGTCATCCCCGAGTACAACGGCGCGCTGCTGACCACGTCCGTGGACACGACCAGCACGGCCGCCACCACCGCCGAGGTGAACGCCGCGCTCAAGGCCAAGCTGCCCTCGTCGCTGGAGATCCTCAACTCCTCCTCGGCCGAGGACAAGGACTCAGTCACGGTTACCGCGGCCACGGCCAAGAAGTACCACCTGGCCTCGATCAGCGAGCTCAAGCCGGTCGCCAAGAACATGATCTTCGGCGGCCCGCCTGAGTTCAAGACCCGCTCCGACGGCCTGCCCGGGCTCAAGAAGAACTACGGGCTGACGTTCAAGGGCTTCGACCCGCTCGATGAGTCCGGCCCGCTCACGCTGGCCGCGCTCACCGGCGGGAAGGTCCAGGCGGCCGACGTGTTCACCACCACGCCGCAGATCATCACCGACCACCTGGTGTCGCTGGCCGACCCGAAGTTCAACTTCGCGGCCCAGAACGTCACCCCGCTGGTCTACAAGAAGGCGGCCACCAGCACGGTGGTGAGCACGCTGAACGCCATCTCGGCCCGGCTGACCACGGCCGCGCTGGTGGCTATGAACAAGGCGGTCATCCTGGACCACGCCAACTACTCGACCGTGGCCCAGGGCTGGCTCAAGGCCGTCGGTCTAGGTTAGTACCAGGCCCAACCCGAGCCACCGCATCTCGCCGGCGAGGGGAGGCACGACGAAGTCGTGTTCTCCCCGAGCCGGCGTTCGGCGCGGAGCGGCGATCGGGGGGTCCAGGGGGTCGCCCCCCCGGACAGAGAGGAGCCGGCGATGAATGCTGACCCATCCGGCCCGCGCCCGGTCCGTGCCCCGCGCGGGACCACCCTCAGCTGCCTGGGCTGGCCGCAGGAGGCCGCGCTGCGGATGCTGATGAACAACCTCGACCCGGAGGTGGCCGAGCACCCCGACCAGCTCATCGTGTACGGCGGCTCCGGCCGTGCGGCGCGCAGCTGGAGCGCGTTCGACGCCATCGTCCGGTCGCTGCAGCAGCTGCGGGCCGACGAGACGCTGCTGGTCCAGTCGGGCAAGCCGGTCGGCGTCATGCGCACCCACGAATGGGCGCCCCGGGTGCTGATCGCCAACTCCAACCTGGTCCCGCAGTGGGCCACCTGGGAGGAGTTCCGCCGCCTGGAGTCGCTCGGGCTGACCATGTACGGCCAGATGACCGCGGGTTCGTGGATCTACATCGGCACTCAGGGCATTCTGCAGGGCACGTACGAGACGTTCGCGGCCGTGGCGGCCAAACGCTTCGGCGGCTCGCTGGCCGGCACGATCACGCTGACCGCCGGGCTGGGCGGGATGGGCGGCGCGCAGCCGCTCGCGGTCACCATGAACGGCGGCGTGGCCATCGTGATCGACTGTGACCCGTCCCGGATCGCGCGGCGGATCGAGTACGGCTACCTGGACGTGGCCGCGGACAGCGCCGACGACGCGCTGCGCCGGGCGACCGCGGCCCGGGACGCGGGCCAGCCGCTGTCCATCGGGCTGCTCGGCAACGCGGCCGACGTCGTGCCCGCGATGCTGGCCGCCGGCGCGCCGATCGACATCGTGACCGATCAGACGTCGGCCCATGACCCGCTGACCTACCTGCCCCGCGGCGTGCCGTTCGGGGATATGGCGGTGCTGCGCGCCGAGGACCCGGGCGGCTTCACCGAGCGGGCCCGGCAGTCGATGGCCGCACACGTCGAGGCCATGGTCGGCTTCATGGACCGCGGCGCGGAAGTGTTCGACTACGGCAACTCGATCCGCGGTGAGGCGGAGCTGGCCGGCTATCAGCGGGCGTTCGCCTTCCCCGGCTTCGTGCCGGCGTACATCCGGCCGCTGTTCTGCGAAGGCAAGGGGCCGTTCCGGTGGGCCGCGCTGTCCGGTGACCCGGCCGACATCGCCACCACCGACCGGGCCATCCTGGACCTGTTCCCGGACAACGAGCCGCTGGCCCGGTGGATCCGGATGGCCGGGGAGAAGGTGCACTTCCAGGGCCTGCCCGCGCGGATCTGCTGGCTCGGCTACGGCGAGCGGCACCTGGCCGGGCTGCGCTTCAACGAGCTGGTGCAGCGGGGTGAGGTGAGCGCCCCGATCGTGCTGGGCCGGGACCACCTGGACTGCGGCTCGGTCGCCTCGCCGTACCGGGAGACCGAGGGCATGGCCGATGGGTCTGACGCGATCGCCGACTGGCCGCTGCTGAACGCCCTGGTCAACACGGCTTCTGGGGCGTCCTGGGTGAGCATCCACCACGGCGGCGGGGTGGGCATCGGCCGGTCCATCCACGCCGGCCAGGTGTGCGTCGCGGACGGCACCGCGCTGGCCGGGCAGAAGCTGGAACGGGTGCTCACCAACGACCCGGGGATGGGCGTGATCCGGCACGTGGACGCGGGCTACCAGGAGGCCGAGGAGGTGGCCGTGCAGCGCGGGGTCAGCGTCCCCATGCAGCAGCGATGAGCACGTTCCCCGCGCTGTGGGAGTCGCTGCTGCCCATCGGCCGCGATGCTGGCAGCGGCGGCTACCGGCGGTTCTGCTGGACACGCGCCGAGCTGGACTGCCGCGCCTGGTTCGAGACCACCGCGGCGCAACGCCAGCTCCGGGTGCAGGCCGACGGGAACGGCAACCTGTTCGCGTGGTGGGATGTGCCTGGCGGCTCGCCCGCTATCGCTACCGGCAGCCACCTGGACTCGGTGCCGGACGGCGGCGCGTTCGACGGGCCGCTGGGCGTGGTGTCGGCGTTCGCGGCCCTCGACGAGCTGCGCGCGGCCGGCTTCCAGCCGGCCCGGCCCATCGTGGTGGCCGCGTTCGCCGAGGAGGAGGGCGGCCGGTTCGGCGTAGCCTGCCTGGGCAGCCGGCTGCTCACCGGCGCGATCGACCCCGATACCGCGCGCGGTCTGCGGGATGGCGGCGGGATCACGTTCGCCGAAGCCATCCGGGCGGCGGGCCAGGACCCGGCCCGCCTCGGCCCAGACCCGGACCTGGCCCGGCGCATTGCTGCCTATGTCGAGTTGCATGTCGAGCAGGGCCGGGCCCTGGCTGACCTGGGCGCGCCGGTCGGCCTGGCCGAGGGCATCTGGCCGCACGGCCGGTGGCGGCTCGGCTTCACCGGCCGGGCCGACCACGCGGGCACCGCGCGGCTGGCCGACCGGGCCGACCCGATGCTGCCGTTCGCGCACACCGTGCTGGCCGCCCGCCAGGCGGCGGCCGATCTGGGCACGCTGGCCACCGTCGGCAAGGTGCTGGCCGAGCCCGGGGCGGCCAACGCGGTCAGCTCGTCGGTGCAGGCCTGGCTGGATGTCCGGGCGGCCCGCACCAGCCAGCTGGACGCCACCGTCGACCGGGTGCTGACGGCCGCGCGCCGGGCGGCCGAGTCGGACCAGGTGGCGTTCGGCTGGAAAAGAGAGTCCTGGACCGCGGCGGTGCAGTTCGATGCGGGGCTGCGGGAACGGCTGGCGGCGGCCCTGGCCGGCCAGGGGATCGGGGCGCCGGTGCTGCCCACCGGGGCCGGCCACGACGCGGGCGTCCTGGCCGCCCGGCTGCCCACCGCCATGCTGTTCGTGCGCAACCCGACCGGCGTGTCGCACTCACCCGCCGAGCACGCCGGGGCGGCCGACTGCGCGGCCGGGGTGACCGCGCTGGCCACCGTGCTGCGGGAGCTGGCCGGGTGAGCGGGATCCGGTACTGGCACGCCGAGCTGGCCTGGCCCGGGGCGGGGGAAGTCCAGGCCGGGGTGCTGATCGAGGCGGCCGGCCCGGTGCTGCGCACGGTCACCCCGGGGGTCGCGGCCAGCGCCGTCCCGCCGGGCACCCAGCGGCTGGCTGGGCTGACCATGCCCGGGCTGGCCAACGCGCACTCGCACGCGTTCCACCGCGCGCTGCGCGGGGTGACCGAGACGGGGCCGGGCACGTTCTGGACCTGGCGGGAGCGGATGTACCAGGTCGCCGGGCGGCTGACCCCGGACAGCTACCTGGCCCTGGCCCGGGCCGCCTACGCCGAGATGGCGCTGGCCGGGGTGACCTGCGTGGGGGAGTTCCACTACCTGCATCACGGCCCGGACGGGGTGCCGTACGCCGACCGCAACGAGATGGGCCGGGTGCTGGTGCAGGCCGCAGGGCAGGCCGGCCTGCGGATCACCCTGCTGGACACCTGTTACCTGTCCGGCGGGCTGGCCCCGGACGGGCGCGCCGAACCGCTGTCGCCGGTGCAGCGGCGGTTCTCCGACGGTTCCGCGGAGCGGTGGGCCGAACGGGTGGCCGCGCTGGGCCTGGATCAGCACGGGGCGCTGGCGCCGCACGCCCGGGCCGGGGCGGCCATCCACTCGGTACGCGCCGTGCCGCCCGGCCAGATGCACCCGGTAGTGGCCTGGTCGCACAGTTGCGGCGCGCCGCTGCACGCGCACCTGTCCGAGCAGCCCGCCGAGAACGAGGCCAGCGTGGCCGCCTACGGTGCCACCCCGGCCCAGGTGCTGGACGGTGCGGGCGCACTCGGGCCGCGCAGCACCCTGGTGCACGCCACCCACCTGACCCGGCAGGACGTTGCGCTGCTCGGCGGCAGCCGGAGCTGTGCCTGCCTGTGCCCGAGCACGGAGGCGTTCCTGGCCGACGGGATCGGCCCGGCCGCGGCGCTGGCCGGGGCAGGCTGCCCGCTGTCGCTGGGCAGTGACAGCCACGCCGTGGTCGACCTGCTCGGCGAGGCCCGGCTGGTCGAGCTGGGCGAGCGGCTGCGCACTGGCCAACGCGGTCACTTCGGCGCGGCCGCACTGGCCCAGGCGGCCTGCGGTGCCGGGCACACCTGCCTGGGCTGGCCGGAGGCGGGGGAGATAGTTCCCGGTGCCGTGGCGGACCTGGTCACGGTCCGGCTGGACACTCCCCGGCTGGCCGGCGCCACCGCGGTGAGCGCGCTGGCATCGGTCATCTTCGCGGGTACCGCGGCCGATGTGTGGAACGTGGTGGCCGGCGGGCGTGACGTGGTGCGCGACGGCCAGCACGTGCTGGTTCCCGACGTCCCGGCCGCCCTGTCCGCTGCCATCGGCCCGCTGCTGAGCTAACCGGCCGGGTCTCCGTAGCGGCGGGCTCCGTGGCTGACTGTCTCCGCCGGCGGGCCTGCGGGTGCGCGGTGGATTGGCGGTCCCCGTAGCGGCAAGGCCCCGTCCCATGGATCACTTGTGTCACAGCAGTAACCGCGCCCGGCCATCCGGAGTTCCTTTCACGGCTCTGGTACAGGCGGTGACCATTTTGTCATGATTCTGCCGGGCCGGGCACGTGAAAAGCCAGCTGGGATACGGGCCCGGCGGGGCGGCGGAGCGCTGGGGCGCAGCGGGGCTTAGCCGGGTGGGCGGAGCCGGGCGCGGGCGGCGGACAGGCCCTCGGTCAGGGCGGTGAGCTGGGCCGGGGTGAGCGCGCCGATTAGGTTCGCCCGGACTACGCGGAGATGGCCGGGTGCGGCCCGGGCCAGCGCTGTGCGGCCGGCCGGGGTGAGCACGGCCAGCACGCCCCGATCGTCGGACGGGCACTTCTCGCGGCGCACCAGGCCGGCCTGTTCGAGCTGGCTGACCTGGTAGGTGAGCCCGCTCCGGGACACGATGATGACGTCGGCCAGCTCGCTCATCCGGAGCTGGCCGCCCGGGGTGGCTTCGAGCCGGGACAGGATCTCGTACTGCGCGTGAGACAGCCCGGCGTCCTGCTTCAGCTGCTGCTCGATAGCCCGGTCCAGCAGGTGGCTGACCTCGAGGAAGGCCAGCCAGGCAGCCATCTCAGCCGGATCGAGCCAGTGCGGGGCGGCATCGGCTGGCCCAGCGGGTGGCACGCTGCCAGCCGGGTCCGCGGGCTCTGTCACCGCGCCATCCTACCGGGAATTGTTTAAATTGGAATAAGATGGGCTGGTTCAGGGCCGTGCCGTCAGCCGCCGGCGCCAGCACGGGAATGAAGTTCAAATTTGAACTGTTGGGCCGGTCGACCGGACTGCCGGAACACGTGCTGGAGGAAGCGATGTCCGAGAACACCGGGCTGGCGGATAACGGGCCGGGGCAGGCCGGCCGCGAGCACGCGGAGCGGGAGCACGCGGACCGGGAGCACGCGGAGCGGGAGCACGCGGAGCGGGAGCACACCGGGCGGATGCCCGCCATCTACCTGAGCCACGGCGCGCCCCCGCTGGCCGATGACGCCGTCTGGCCAGGTCAGCTGGCCGGCTGGGCGCGCCAGCTGCCGAAACCAGCCGCAGTGCTGATGATCTCGGCGCACTGGGAGGCCGCGCCGCTGGCCCTGGGCGCGACCAGCCCGGTTCCCCTGGTCTATGACTTCTGGGGCTTCCCGGAGAAGTACCACACCGTCCGCTACCCGGCGCCCGGCGCCCCGGAGCTGGCCGAAGACGTGCGCAAACTGCTCCGCACGGCGGGCACCCCGGTGGCGGACATCCCGGGCCGCGGGCTGGATCACGGCGCGTACGTGCCGCTGGCCGAGATGTACCCGGACGCGGACGTGCCGGTGCTCCAGGTGTCCATGCCCACCCTCGACCCGGAGGGGCTGTACCAGATCGGCCGCAAACTGGCCCCGCTGCGTGACCAGGGGGTGCTGATCGTGGGCAGCGGGTTCTTCACGCACAACCTGCGCGCGCTCAGCATGGACGGTCAGGTGGCGCCGGCCATGGCCGATTTCGACCACTGGGGCGCCGGTGCGCTGGCTCACGGGGACCTGGACGCGCTGCTGGACTTCGAGCACAAGGCACCGGCCGCGCGGCAGGCCCATCCGCGCACCGAGCACTTCGCCCCGCTGTTCGTCACGCTGGGTGCCGCGGACGGCGACCTCGGCGCGGCCCGGAGCGTGATCGACGGCTTCTGGCTCGGCATGGCCAAGCGCTCCATTCAGGTCAGCTGAGCCGGCCGGATTCAGGTCAGCTGACCCAGCCCGGGCAGCGGACCGAGCTGTCCCGGTAGCGTGAGCTGCCGTGAGTACGCTGATCACCAACATCGGTGAACTGGTCAGCCACGCCGGCCCGGACACCGATCCTGGCCAGTATGGGCCCGGCCCGTTCTGGTCGGTCCGCGACGCGGCGCTGGTCATCGAGGACGGCCGGGTGGCCTGGACAGGCCCGGCGGCCGCGGCCCCGGCCGCCGACCAGGCGGTCGACTGCGCCGGCCGGACCGTGCTGCCCGGCTTCGTGGACTCGCACGCGCACCTGGTGTTCGCCGGGGAGCGCAGCGCCGAGTTCGCGGCCCGGATGGCCGGCCGGCCGTACCAGGCGGGCGGCATCCGCAGCACGGTGGCGGCCACCCGGTCGGCGCCGGATGCCGCCCTCCGGGCCAACCTGGCCGCGCTGGCCGGTGAGATGCTCAGCCAGGGCACCACCACGCTGGAGTGCAAGACCGGTTACGGGCTCACCGTGACCGACGAGGTCCGGTCGGCCGCGCTGGCCGCCGAGGTCACCCCGGAGGTCACGTTCCTGGGCGCGCACGTGGTGCCCGCCGAGTACACCGCGGATCCGGCCGGCTACCTCGACCTGGTCTGCGGGCCGATGCTGGCCGTGTGCGCGCCACACGCCCGCTGGGTCGACGTGTTCTGCGAGGACGGGGCGTTCGGCGCGGACGAGGCCACGGCCGTGCTGGCCGCGGGCCGGTCGGCCGGGCTGATACCCCGGGTGCACGCCAACCAGCTCGGCCCCGGCCCGGGCGTTCAGGTCGCGGCAGCGGCCGGGGCGGCCTCGGCCGACCACTGCACGTACCTGAGCGACGCGGACGTGGCCGCGCTGGCGTCGTCCGCCGTGGTGGCCACCCTGCTGCCCGGGGTGGAGTTCGCCACCAGGCAGCCTTATCCCGACGCACGCCGCCTGCTCGACGCGGGGGTCACCGTGGCGCTGGCCACCGACTGCAACCCGGGCTCGTGCTTCATCTCCAGCATGCCGCTGTGCATAGCGCTGGGCGTCCGGGAGATGGGGCTGACCACCGAGGAGGCGGTGTGGGCGGCCACCGCGGGCGGTGCCCGGGCGCTGCGCCGCACCGATGTCGGGCACCTGGCCCCGGGGGCGCGTGCCGACCTGGTCCTGCTGGACGCCCCGTCGCACACCTATCTCGCCTACCGGGCCGGGGTTCCGCTGGTCAGCGCGGTCTGGCAGGCCGGGCGGCTGGCCTGGCAGGCCGGGCGCAAGCCGGTCTGGCAGGCCGGGCGCAAGCCAGCCTAGCGGGCCGGGGCAGGCCAGCCTGCCCGCCCCGGTGACGATGCTCTGGCCTGCGGGACGGTACGGCTAAGCCAGCCATGTTCGGTACGGTTCTGGCGTGTCGCTACCGGGAAAGTGACTGGAAGTGGGCACAATACGACGAGGCCCCTCCATGTATGAGATGGAGGGGCCTCGCGCTGCCTGGCCGCGCCGCCCGCTGGGCTGGGAGGCCGGTCTCCCGGCTGTCCCATAGCCGCCGGGCCACGCTGGGCCTGGCCGCCCACTGGTCACTGGTACCCGCCTGGAACTCCGGTCACCCGGTGCTCCCGGCGTTCCGGGATCTCCCCCGGCTGGCCCGCCTTCAGTGGTGAGAGCAGTTCTACTGCCGCCGGACAGTGCTGCACAAGGCCTTGATGCGGGCGATTTGAAGATTCTTTGGCCATCCACAGGCAATCCACCGGGCGCCCGCCGTTTTCCCCCGCGTCATCCAGGCCGTCCACCGGTCATCCACAACCCAGTCCACAGCTAGTTACCGAACGCCACCCGGTCGTGTCCGGGCCGGACGCCACCCGGTCGTGTCCGGGCCGGACGCCACCCGGGCCGCCGGGCCAGGCCGACGTCCAGGAAGCTGAGGGTGGCCGTGCAGGCGGCCAGCCGTCCGGGCCGGCCGCGTCCGGGCTGGTCAGCCGCTGCTGGTGGCGAGGTAGCGGCCCGCGAACCTGATCAGCGGTTCGCCCGCCTCGGCCAGGTACGGGACATGCCGTACGGCGGCGATGGCCAGCAGGTGATCGCCGGCCGGGACCCGCTCGGTGACGTCGCACTCCAGGGCGGCCAGGCCGCCATCCGGGATCAGCGCGCCGGATACCTGGCCACGCTGGTGTGCCACCCCCTCCAGCATCAGCCGGGCGCCGGGCCGGCCGGCCGCGGCGAACCGGCCGGCCAGCGCCCGCTGCCCGGCGGCCAGCACGGTCACCGCGAACCGGTCGACCCGGCCGAGCAGCTCGGCCGGGTAGGACCCGGCCATCAGCGAGATCAGGATCAGTGGCGGTGCGGCGGACACCGGGCAGAACGCGCTCACCGTGCTCCCCACATCGTCCCGCCCGTCGGCGATAGTGACCAGTGTGACGCCGGTGGCGAAGGCGGACAGCGCGTCACCCAGCCCGGCTGTGCTGCCGGTCACCGGCGCCGGGCAGCCCCGGTCACTGGATCACCCACCGCCCGGGCAGCAGCAGCGGGCCGTAGGAGGGCAGGCCGGCGTTGGCCGCGAGCTGCCACACCGGGCCCCACGCCTCGGCGAACACCGATGTGCTGGCGGCCGGGCGCTCCTCACTCGACGCGGGCGGCCGGACCCGGTCCAGCGGATGGCTGCGCGGGTAGAGCCGTACCGGCGCGGAGTCGGGCAGCGCCGCCTTGCGCTTGGCTACGTCCAGTGCGGTGTCCAGGCCACCCAGCGAGTCGACCAGCCCAATGCCGGCCGCATCCGCACCGGTCCACACCCGGCCCCGGGCCACCTCGTGCACCCGCTCCTGGGTCAGCCCGCGGCCGGACGCGACCTTGCTGGTGAAGTCGGCGTAGATACGGTCCAGCCAGCTGTTGAGCTTGACCCACTCGTCCTCGCGGAACGGCCGGGAGGCGGTGAACATGTCGGCGTGGGCGCCCTCGGTCACCGCGTCCGAGGTGACGCCGGCCCGCAGCAGTGCCTCGTTCAGCACCGGCTTGCCGCTGAGCACCCCGATGGACCCGGTGATGGTGCCCGGCTGGGCGACGATCGCGTCGGCGGCCATGGCGATGAAATAGCCGCCGGAGGCCGCCACCTCACCCATCGACACCACGAACGTCTTGCCGGCCTGCCGGGCCCGTACCGTCTCCCGCCAGATCGTGTCGGACGCCACGTAGGAACCGCCGGGGCTGTTCACCCGCAGCACGATGGCCTTGACCCGGTGGTCGGCGATGGCACTGCGCAGCGCGGCGCTCAGGGTGTCCGAGCCCATCGGGCCGCGCAGCAGCGGGCCGCGGGCGCTGCGGCCGCGCCGGATCGCCCCGGACGCGTAGATCAGCGCGACCGAGTCCGCGCCGGGCCGGGGCAGCGTGCGGGTCCGTTCGGCCAGCACGCGGGCCCGGTGGTAGCGGCTCAGGAAGAGTAGCTGCGCGTCCGGGCCCGCCTCCTTGCGGACCGTGTCGTACACCTCGTCGCGGTAACCCAGCGCATCGACCAGACTTCGGTCCAGTGCCTCGCTGGCCTGGAACGGGCCGCTGTCGATCAGCGCCCGGGCTGCCTCCCCGGGAATCTCCAGCCGCTCCGCGATGGCCGCGGTGATCTGCTCCACGATGGACGCGGCCATCCGCTGCAGTTCTTCCCGGGCCGGCCCGGAGAACCCCTGCTCAGTGAATCGTTCGGCCGCGCTCTTGTACTCTTCCCGCTTGCCGACCTGGAATTCGACCCCCAGCTTGTCCAGCGCGCCGCGGTAGAACCAGTTCTGCACGCTGATGCCGGTCAGCCCCAGGTCCCCGGACGGCTGCAGGTAGATCCGGTCGAACGCGGTGGCCAGGTAGTACGGCACGTTCCCGGGCGAGAAGTCGCCGAACGTCTCCGCCCAGGCCACCGCGAGCTTGCCCGAGCCCGCGAACGCCGCGATCGCGGCCCGCAGCTCCTGGACCTGGGCCAGTCCCATCCGCTGCCCGCCGACCTTGGCCACCAGCGCCCGGACCCGCTGGTCGGTGCGGGCCCGGCGCAGCCCGTCCAGTACGTCGGCCAGCCGGGGCCGTCGCATCGTGGCCAGCGCGGTAAGCGGGTCGGTGGGCGGTTCCTCCGCGATCCCGTCGCTCAGGTCCAGCTCGAGGATCAGCGGAGCCGTCCGCCGCTGGCGGAACGTGGTGATCCGGTCGGTCAGCGTGGAAGTCACCATGCGAGCAGCTTACGGCCCGGCCATGGACGGGTGGGCGGCTGCCTGGGCTGCGCTATCGTCGGAGATGGCCGAAGGGACGGTAATGGCCGAAGGGGATGGCAATGGCTGGGCCGATTGCGGTCAAGGCCACCGTCACTGGGGGAGGCATGGCGCGGCCGGCCTCCTCGCCTGTGCCCCCGGGCATGACGGTCAGACCAGTGTGCTGCTCATCCTGCGGGCGGACTGGACCCAGCACGCCGGGACCTGGGGGCCGCCGGGCGGAGCGCGGGACAGCCATGAGTCCGCGGCGGCCGCCGCGCTGCGCGAGGCGGCCGAGGAATGTGCGGTGCCGCCCGGCGCAGCGCGCATCCACGGCCTGCTTGACGACGACCACGGCGGCTGGTCCTACCAGACCCTGGTGGCCGGTGCGGACCGCCCGTTCGGCGTCCGGGCGGCCAGCCGGGAGGCGCCCCGGGTGGCCTGGGTTCCGGTGGATCAGGTCGGGTCGCTGCCGCTGCATCCGGGGTTCGCGGTGACCTGGCCGGTCATTCGCGAGGCGGTCGAGCCGGTGACCATCATCGTGGACGCGGCCAACGTGATGGGCTCCCGGGCCGACGGATGGTGGCGGGACCGGGCCGGGGCGGCGGCCCGGCTGCAGCATGAGCTGGCCGGGCTGGCCGCGCGTGGCATCATCCAGCTGCCGGCCGGGGTGCGGGCCGGCCCGCTGGACCGGTGGTTCCCGCAGTACATCCTGGTGCTGGAGGGGCAGGCCAGGGCGGCCATGCCTGAGCTGGCCGACGCCGACGGGGTCCGGGTGGTTGCCGCCCCCGGGTCGGGTGACGACACCATCGCCGAGCTGGCGGCCACTACCCGCGGGTCCCGCGTCGTAGTGACCGCCGACCGTGAGCTGCGCCGCCGCGCCGCCGCGGCCGGGGCCAGCGTGACTGGCCCCCGCTGGCTGCTCGATCGGCTGTAGCCGCGCCGCCCGGGTCAGCGGGCGGCCGCGCGGCGCGGTCGCCGGCCAGCGGCCCGCGCGCCGCCCGGGTCAGCGGCCGGCCCGTGCGGCGCGGTCGCGGGCCAGCCGCCGCAGGATCGGCCGGGCGGCGAAGTACGAGCCAGCCAGCGCGCTGCCGCCGATGCCCAGGTCGATGGAGATCCGGCCCTGCCTGGCCCAGTAGACGTCCCTCAGGTCGAGCAGCAGCGCGAACTCGTCGACGATGAGGGCCAGTGCCGTACCGTAGGTGAGCGCCACCGCCGGGTGCCGCCGGGTCCGGTCCTCACCACGGACCGCGACCGCCCCGACCCCGGCCAGCATCCCGATACCCCACATGTAGTGGTGCAGGTGCTCGCCGCCCAGGCTGAGGTTGCGGAATGGCCCGCGGCCCTCCCGGATGCTGTAGGTGATGCCGCGGACCGCGGTGAACGTCCCGGTGAAGGCCAGCCAGCTGAGCAGTGCGCTGCGCTGGCCGGGGTCAAGTTCCTCGTGGTAAGCGGTGCGTACCGCGGCGGCCGGTGTCTGATCCGCCGTATTGGTGTGAACTTCAGCAGCCTGAGTCACGGCTCTTTCACCTTCCCCTCTTCGCACATCCTTCCGTACGGCCGCCGCGTTGCGTCTATCAGCGTGGTGAGTTGTGCCCCGCCCGGGGGGCTGTGTCGGGATTGGCTGGGACTGGTTTGTGGTGCCGGGTGCCTGGGTTGGCCGTCCGGGTGGCTGGGCTTGCTGGGCTGGCGGGACGGTCAGCTGGCCAGCCGGGCCAGGGCCTGGCT